>ERZ809152.91-NODE-91-length-58510-cov-3.953759_pt1 | contig 58510 bp, 44 predicted proteins | sample MGYA00520518_ERZ809152 | MGnify/ENA primary metagenome ERZ809152 (study PRJEB31570, sample SAMEA3212996) | Homo sapiens | biome: human-gut; feature: human gut; material: fecal | place: Sweden | collected 2011 ...
TCATAGCCGGAAATCAGGATGACCTGTGCGCCGGCCTTGGCAACGCCTGCCGCTACGGTGCCCACTCCTGCTTCGGATACCAGTTTCACGGAAATTCTTGCATATTTATTGGCATTTTTCAGATCATAGATCAATTGCGCCAGATCCTCGATAGAATAAATGTCATGGTGCGGGGGCGGGGAAATCAGGCCGACGCCGGGTGTGGAGTGCCTTGTTTTGGCAACCCATGGGTATACCTTGCCTCCGGGCAGATGGCCGCCTTCACCGGGTTTTGCTCCCTGCGCCATTTTGATCTGGATTTCCTGGGCGCTTACCAGATACTGGCTGGTAACACCGAAACGGCCGCTGGCAACCTGCTTGATGGCAGAACAGCGGTTTAAGCCGTCCGGGCCCACGCTGAGGCGTTCCACATCTTCTCCGCCTTCGCCGGAATTGGATTTTCCATGAAGAATATTCATGGCAATAGCCATCGTTTCATGGGCTTCCTTGGAGATGGAGCCATAGGACATGGCGCCGGTTTTAAAGCGGGTGACAATGGAGTCCACGCTTTCCACTTCCTCCAGGGGAATTCCTTTTTCCGGATATTTGAAATCCATCAGGCCCCGCAGGTTTTTGATGGAATTTTCGTCATTCACCAGGGCCGTATACTGTTTGAAGAGTTCATAATCCCCTCTTCTGGTGGCCTCCTGCAGTGTATGGATGGTGGCAGGATTGTAGAGATGCTCATCGCCGCCGCTTCTCATTTTATGGTGTCCCGGGCTGTCCAGAGTGAGATCTGTGGCAAGGCCGAGGGGGTCGAAGGCCATGGAGTGGAGGGCATCCACTTCCTTTTCCATATCCTCTAAGGAGGTGCCGCCAATACGGCATACCGTGTTCGTAAAGTACTTATTTATCACATCCTCATCAATGCCGATGGCTTCGAAAATCTGGGATCCCTGGTAGGACTGGATGGTGGAAATTCCCATTTTGGATGCGATTTTTACAATACCGTTTAAAATGGCTTTGTTATAGTCATTCACTGCGGCATAGTAATCCTTATCCAGCATTTTGTTGTCGATGAGCTCTTTAATGCTCTCCTGGGCCAGATAGGGATTGATGGCGCAGGCACCGTAGCCGAGAAGGGTTGCAAAATGATGGACATCCCTGGGCTCACCGGATTCCAGAATCAGAGCCACGCTGGTGCGTTTCTTCGTTTTGACCAGATGCTGGTTCAGGGCGGATACGGCCAGCAGGGAAGGAATTGCCACGTGGTTCTCGTCCACACCTCTGTCGGAAAGGATCAGAATGTTGGCACCTTCCCGGTACACACGATCCGCTTCCACAAACAGACGCTCAATTGCCCGCTCCAGCTTCGTATTTTTATAATAGGTAATGGGAACAACCGCTGTTTTGAAGCCGTCTTCCTTCATACTTTTTATTTTCATCAGATCCGTATTGGTCAGAATCGGATTATTTACTTTTAATACATTGCAGTTTTTTGCCTTTTCTTCCAGGACATCCCCTTCGGCTCCGATGTATACGGTGGTCGAGGTCACGATGTGCTCACGGATTGCATCAATGGGCGGATTGGTTACCTGGGCAAAAAGCTGTTTAAAATAATGGAACAGCGGATGGTAGGTTTTGCTCAGGAAAGGCAGAGGAGTGTCCACACCCATGGCTGCAATCGCTTCCCCGCCGTTTTCAGCCATAGGAAGGATGCTGGTTCTCATCTCATCATAGGTGTATCCGAATGCCTTCTGAAGACGGTGCCTCTCCTCCGCGGAGAACTCAGGAACCCGTTCATTGGGGATTTTCAGGTTTTTCAGTTCCACCAGGTTATTATCCAGCCATTCGCCGTAAGGCTGGCGGGATGCATAGGCTTCCTTGAGCTGGTCATCGTCAATCACCTCACCCCTCCGGGTATCCACAAGCAGCATCTTGCCGGGGCGCAGACGTTCCTTTACCTTGATTTTGGTAGGCTCGATATCCAGAACCCCCACCTCAGAGGAAAGGATCAGCTGATCATCCTCTGTGATCAGATAGCGGGAGGGACGCAGGCCGTTGCGATCCAGAATGGCTCCCATGATATCCCCATCGGAAAAAAGTATGGAGGCCGGGCCGTCCCATGGCTCCATCATAGTTGCATAATATTGATAAAAATCCCTTTTTGACTGGGACATGGTCTTGTTGTTTGCCCAGGGCTCGGGAATGGTGATCATGACGGCCAGAGGCAGATCCATGCCGCTCATCACCAGAAATTCCAGTGTGTTATCCAGCATGGCGGAATCGGAACCGTTGGGGTCAATCGCCGGAAGCACCTTGTGAAGGAGACCGTGAAGATGCTCGGACTCCATATTTTCCTCACGGGCCAGCATCTTGTCATAGTTGCCCCGGATCGTGTTGATCTCTCCGTTATGGACGATAAAACGGTTGGGGTGAGCCCTTTCCCAGCTGGGATTGGTGTTGGTGGAAAAACGGGAATGCACGATTGCAATAGCTGATTCGTAATCCTCGCTCTGCAGATCCGTAAAAAAGGTACGAAGCTGCCCCACCAGAAACATTCCTTTATATACAATCGTCCGGCTGGACAATGATACTACATAAGTGTTGTCGCTGGACTGTTCAAAAACCCGGCGCGCCACATAGAGCTTCCGATCGAATTCAATCCCTTTCGGCGTGTTCGCAGGCTTCTTAACAAACCCCTGCATAATGCACGGCATACACTCTACCGCCCTCTGTCCCAAGACATCAGGAACACAGGCCACCTCGCGCCAGCCCAAAAATTCCAGTCCTTCTTTTTCCACGATGATTTCAAACATCTTCTTAGCCTGGTTTCTTTTCAGCTCATCCTGCGGGAAAAAGAACATGCCTACGCCGTATTCCCTTTCTCCACCCAGCTGAATTCCCAGAGGCTTTGTCACTCTTTTAAAAAATGTATGAGGCACCTGGGTCAGAATTCCCACGCCGTCGCCGGTCTTTCCTTCAGCGTCCTTTCCGGCACGGTGCTCCAGGTTCTCCACAATCTTCAGGGCATTTTCCACGGTTGCCCTGGATTTGGTTCCTTTGATGTTTACGCAGGCACCAATGCCGCAGTTATCATGCTCAAACTGCTGTCTGTAAAGCGGTGCTTCGGGAACTTCCTTTTTCACATCAAACATATTCTTACTCCTCTCCCTGTGCGTTTTAATCTCTGCTCCTCTGTCATCACGTATCCTCCGGATACGCAAAAAAGGCCGCAAAGAGACTTAAATCCGCCTCTTTGCGACCTGTGGGTTATTATAAAGCAATTTTTATCATTTGTAAACAGGAAATTTTTTTAAATTATCAGATAATTTGAAAATATCTTATTTTTACATAAATTATCTGACAATTTATACATATGTATCCATTATTACTGTAGTTATCTGATTTCATACTCCTTTTGTAATCATTCAGGACGCATCCTTTCCCACTGTCAGTTCTGAAAGCTGTTCCAGGACACTTTTTCCGCCGTTCAGTGTAATATTACCCACCTTATCACAGATTTTCTCCAGATATTCCATTTCCTTAAGGCGCATGAGGGTCTTGTTTTCCTCCATCAGCCTTGCCGTATTCAGAAGGCTGCGTGTGGAAGCCACCTCTTCCCTGCGCATGATGACGTTGGCCTGGGCCTTTTTCTCCGCCACAAGCACGGTATTCATAATATCCCTGATTTCACCGGGGAGGATGATGTCCTTAATTCCTGCGTTTACAATTTCCACACAGTATTCTTCCTCATTGGCCTTCATTTTTTCCAGAATGATTCCCGACAGCTCCTCTTTCTGGGAAAGCAGTTCATCCAGGCGGTATCTGCCCACATGCTCCCGGAGGATGAGCTGGGCACGGGTATAGAGCAGCGAAGCCACACCGTCCACCTTTTCCACCAGCTTTTCCGGGTTGGTAATCCGATAATTCATCACTACATTCAGGCGCACTCCCACCTTGTCTGCGGTAAGGATTTCCTGGCCGCTTATGTCCAGCTGCTGGATTTTCATATTGAAAATCTTACAGCTTACTTCCCTGCCGTAGTTCCAGAAATAATACGTGCCCGTGCCCAGACGCTTTTCAAAACGCAAATCATAGTACAGAAGGCCTGTTTCTCCGTCCTTAATTGTAATCTTCTTGTAGTATTTAGCAGGCATCAAATCCATGTAAATACGGGGAAGGGTATCCTCCATACAGGGCTGGGTGATGTCCACCATCTGGAATTCGTTCTTTTCATATACATTCCAGAACAATGTTTCCGCCCGGGTAAGCACCTCCCGGTAGGCCTTATTCACAAAACGGAGGGCAATACATTCATCAGGAATAACTGCCTTCACCACCCGTGATGCGAAGCCTTTATCCTGCATGAGGATTTCCTCGGGGATGCCGCAGGTTTTTACCTCCCCTGTCATAGGGACGATTTCCACTGTATAGCCGAAGGCCCTGGGATATGTATATTTGCCGGCTGTGAGCAGACGCAGGAATTTCCCGTTCCTGCACAGATAGCCGCATTCCTGTTCTTTGATAATAAAGTTTGTCATGTTCTCTTACTTCCTTTCTTGTCTTACTTGTGAAAAAAGCATCCTGCTCCGCTTCCTCACCCATTGGCGGGTCCGATTTTCAGCTTCTTTTAAAACGAAAGGGTGGCATGCGCCGTACCCGGCGCCGCCTGCCTCACGCCCGCCGAAGCGGTATCCAAAGGGACGCTGGCCGCAGAAAGAGACTGCGAAGACGGAACAGTTTCTTTTTTCTGTGATGTGATCGCTATACCCGCTTAGCTACGTGTTGTACACGGTGGGATTCGAACCCACGACAAATCATAATCTTTCGGACTTTCCTGACAGGCAGGAACTTATCCTTATGCAAACTGTCCGGAATACCTTTCCGCCAGAGACGGAGGCACCGGTGAGGCACGCCGTGTCATCCGGTTTCCCTAAAATACACGGCCCTGTAAACCTCCCACAGTTTCATCCTTTAATAACGCCAATGGTTTTCAGCCGTTTTACCGGCACCACCAAATCGGTCTGGTTATCCATGACGTCTTCGATATTTTTATAGGCAAACCGGCTTTCTTCCGCCACATCCGCCTTTCCCTTTTTTCCCAGAATAACGCCCTGCTTCTGCAAATCCAGCATGACTTCTTCACAGGTGAAGGCCGCCATGGCTCCCTTCCGGGAATACTGCCGTCCCGCCCCGTGAGAGGAAGAGCAGAAGCTTTCCGGATTTCCTTTGCCCATCACCACATAGCTGTAGCTTCCCATGGCTCCGGGTATCACCGCCAGTTCGCCGTTCCTCGCCCTGACCGCACCTTTCCGGTGGACCCATACATTTTCTCCATAATGATTCTCCAGGGCGGCATAGTTATGGTGGCAGTTGATATCGCCGGAAAATTCCAGGGTGAGATCGGTATATTTTCCGATCCATTTTTCCAGGATTGCCTTCACGGCCAGCATCATCTTTTCTCTGTTTTCTTTGGCAAAATCCATGGAAAGCTGCATCCAGTTCAAATAATGCGCCCCTTCCTTTGTATCCACCGGCAGGAAGGCCAGCCGGTATTCATCGGGCACCTGGCTGTACCATTTCTGATTGAGTTCACGCGCTTTGGCATGAAAATAATCGCAGACGGATTTTCCAAAATGCCGGCTTCCGGAATGAAGCATCACCGCAAGGTATCCGTTATCATCTTCCTGAAGCTCGATAAAATGATTTCCTCCTCCCAGCGTCCCTATCTGAAAATATCCCGCCTCCAGCTGGCCCAGAAGCTCGGCATCCTCTTCATAACGGTCCATTTCCTCAAACGCGACATCCAGGGTGTAACAGGGCATTTCTGTTTTGTGGTGGGCAAAGCCTACCGGAATATTACGCATGATATCCCCGACAATGGCCTGAATGAGGCTGCCGTTTCCGGTCATTACATTTCTGATGTCCTCTACCCGGATGTTCGTCTCGGTATAGGCCATGCCGCAGCCGATATCCACGCCTACGGCATTGGGAATCACCACACCTTTGGCGGCTATGACACCTCCGATGGGCATGCCCATTCCGGTATGGGTATCGGGCATCAGGCTTACCCATTTATGTAGAAAAGGAAGACGGGATAAATGATATGCCTGCTCCATACCCCCCTTTTCCAGATCCTTTTCCTCCTTAAGCCAAACCCTGACCGGAACCTTCATGGTGTCCGCATTATACATTACAAACATATCCTCACTTCCTTTCTGTTCATTGATCCGGGACACAGGATGTATATTGTTTACAGATGCCTGCACCGGTTTTTGTATATTTGCAAATGTATCTTGGTTACAGGTTTATCATAAGGGGAAAATTGGTAATTATCATTTAAAAAAAGTTGCGAGGTTATGGAGAGAAAGAAAATGAAGTGATTTTGTCCGCATTTCGCTCCCCACTGCTCAGCGCAAAAACGCCGCCCGGAAATGATAAAAACCACTGCCGGGCGGCGCTGCACTTTATGAATTATCAGTTTTTTAATGTTTCACTATCTTTTTCAGGTTTCCTCCCCGCTGTATGCCACATCCTCCGTCACATCAGCCGCACGGTCATCAATGGGATATAAATTTCGTCTTTCAACCACTACCTGAGCCAGCCGTTCCACGCGCCCCCGCAAAGCGGCGCAGAGAGCGTCTGCACGGGTCGTATCGATAAAGAGGGAGCCTTTTACCAGTTCCCGCAGTTCTTCGTCAATTCCTGCCAGTGCGTCAATATCCAGCCAGTCAAAAGAGGACACCAGCTTAATCTGCTCGTCATGAGTGGTCTTAAACGGCTTACTGGCTGCCTTTGCCCCGGCGCTTATCATCGTCCATGGCTTGTCAAACCAGAGGGACGTGCCGCTGTCGTAAATCGGCGCACAGCTTGTCCATTCTAATGTGTTGGCGTTACGGACAGCGCCAAAATTGTTCAGATGTCTGTCCTCATTGACGATCAAATAATCCAATACCAGCATACGATCAAGACTATCCTTTACGCCGGGAATACCCAACGCTTCACAGCAGTTCAGATAATGCTGATAAACCGAAACGTGATTGGGTTTTGGCTGTGTCTGGTAAATGTGCCATGCCGTTACCAGCTCCGTATCCGGATCAATGAAATCCTCGCATACACTGTATGGGTAATCCTCCGGCACGGCCAGTGTATAAGGTATATGAGGAATATGCAGCCGCTCCATGATTCGGCTTGCCAGCACCTCGTTGTACGGCTCCTGCTGAGTCGCGCCGCTGCCGCCTTTAAGCAGGAATCGTTTCCCATCCATGATCGTCCATTTTTTCTTTAACCAGCCATCCGAGGTATTATCCGGTGACATCAGGCTTACCTCTCCGCCGCCGGATGGGTGCCCAAACAGGATATTGCCAACATCCTCAGAAAAGGAATTTTCAAAGAAATTAACTTCATGCCATGAAACCTGTCTGTCGGCAGGGCAAATCCAATACTGGTCCGACAGGGAAAGCCCAAGGCATTTCACCAATAACGCCTGCGGGGAACTGATGTGCAGTTCCTCCAGCGCATGGCGCAGACCGGATCTGCTTGCAGGGATTGCCCGTCCCTGCCACCATGCATTGAGCGCAGCGCGGTCAATTTTACCCTTTTTTACAGGGATGCCCACCGGAACATGGGACGTGTCAAATAACTCTATAACAGCGGAAACAGAGGCAGTCGCACTGTCCAGACGGATTTCGGCCACAGGGATTTCCTTATGCATTAAAATGTATGTTTGAATTGTTTCTACCATTTTTTTAACTCCAGTCTTTTGTAGTGTTATTCTAACGAATTGCAGAAACTTAAACAAGCTGTTTTCCACATCAGCGCTCTACCTTTATCATAGCTTTTCCGGATCCGGGTATCAATGATACAATAAACTTTTTATATTAATCTTCCAGTATCTCATGAACCTCTTCCGGAGTAATTCCGCATGTCTGCGCGACTTTTGCTTCACTCATGCCCTCCGCAGAAAGCTTTATTACTTTTTTAGTCAGCAGAATCCCTTCCCTGAGGCCCTGCTTCTTCCCTTTTTTGATTGCATTCTCTTCAATCGCTTCACTCAGATTGCACATTTCACTCAGCTCCTCTCCCAGTTCATATTCCATTTTCATTCCGTAATCCCGCTCCAGCGACTCTTCTTTTTCCTTCCTATCCATTTCTGGTGACAGAAGCGTATTCAGAAAACCATGGAGTGTTCCTTCTGTCCCCTTCTTCAGCTTCTCATTCAGACAGATGATGATCACCGACAGTTTATCATAGCTTTTTCTCGGTTCCGGGATATTTCCTATGATATCCTCTTTGGTTATCCGGTATTCCGCCATGGCATTTCCTATATGCATGGGCGCATTCATACAGATAAATATACTGTACACCTTCTTCAGTTTATCATACTCGGAATTCGAAAATTCCCGATCCAGCTGCTCAGACAGCATTCTGGCCCCATAAAATATTCCCCGGGTCACGATACGGTATTTCACATAAAACTTCTTCTGGGCCTCCACGTTAATCAGCAGCTTGATTTCCGCTTTCCTGTTCTTGCCCGGCAGAAAAGCACGGAACCGGATATCGTAGGTTATCGTTCCTTCTCCGGGAACCTTGCTTTCCGTGTTCTCCCCGTTTATGAGCCGGTCATCCATTTTTTCTTCGCCGGGGCACAGCGGTACGCTGGCTATTTCGATATCAGGCTCAATCCAGAGAGTTATTTCCTCCGGGGAATAAGAACGGTACCCCTCAATCGTACCTTTTAATATCCGGGCCAGAACCTGCCGGCTCCCCAGGATACGTTTTACATGCTCGTCATACTGCGCCTTTATCCCGGCAGTGTCCAGCTCCCGGGATATCCATGTCTTTCTCTTCATCCATACCTCCTTGATGCGGCAGGGATCGAAAAAGCCATTTCGCCGGACTTCTGTTACAATTCCTGCCCTGTTCGTAAAATGTGATTCGTGGCAGAAACTGCCGGAATGTGCGAACGCACGTGTTTTATATAAGACTATTATTATGATACTTTATCATTGTTAGAATGTCAACTTGCCTTTTTATTTTACAGCTGCAAACATTTTCTTCATTCATTTGCTGCTGCAATTCACGGCTCCGGTGTCATGAATTATAGCCATACACTTCAAATCCCTTCAGATATTTCTTGACAACAACAGACTCTTTTGATAAATTAGTCTGTAATCAGACTAATTATGATAAGGAATTAACTTATGAAACCTAATACTTCAGAACAGCTAAAACGATACTACTCCGCATGGCGGGCTACGAATGCGATTTACGAGGACTGGGCCAAAAAGTATGGTCTCTCTTACTATGAACTTCTTGTGCTGCTTTCCTTACAAGAAGGAAGAGAACCCTGTACACAGAAGCAGATCTGTGAGCAGTGGACTCTGCCGAAGCAGACGGTCCATTCCATTCTCCGCAATTTCCTGGAACGGGAATGGGTAACCTTCCATGTTTTAGAAAATGACAAGCGGAACAAGGGAGTTTCTTTTACGCCGGCAGGATCTGCCTTTGCCGGAGAGGTTATTGATAAACTGCAGTCGCTGGAATGCAGAGTCTGGGAACGGCTCGGAAACGAAAAAAGCAATGCCCTTCTGGAATCCACCATACTCTATGTTTCTTATTTCCGGGAAGAAAATTTACGTCTGCAGTCAGAACGTGGAGAGGAGGGTTAAATATGAACCACCGTAAAATTTTTTATCAGGCAGTGATCCCTTCCATGCTGGCCTTCGCACTGTCGGGTATTTATTCTGTGGCCGATGGTTTCTTTGTTGGGAATTCTCTGGGCGATAACGCCCTCGCCGCCATAAATATAGCCTATCCCCTCACCGCTTTCATCCAGGCGGCCGGTACCGGAATCGGGATGGGCGGGGCCGTAATGTTTGCCATCCATAACGGTTCCGGTGATTATAGCCGCAGCCGTAAATTTTTTGGCATTTCCCTGCTGCTTCTTGCCCTTTCCGGGTTCCTGTTCACATTATTTTTTCTTGTGAGCGGCGAAAGGATTCTACAGATGTTCGGAGCGGAGGGTGATATTCTCAGGCTGGGGGCAGAATATTTCCGTTATATTGCTTTCGGCACCCTGTTCCAGGTAATGGCTACGGGTATCGTTCCTTTTATCCGGAACATGGGAAGCCCGGTAACGGCCATGTTCGCCATGACAGGAGGCTTTCTGACCAACATTTTACTGGATTATATTCTGGTGTGGGTATTGCCTTACGGAATGACAGGCGCCGCTGTAGCCACCGTAATCGGCCAGGCGGTAACTCTCGCCGTATGCCTGATTTTTCTTATGCGGAAACGGGAACTGCCGTCCTTATCCTTTGATAAAGAAACGCTGCACATGGCCGGAAAAGTCCTTTTTGTGGCAATATCGCCATTCGGGCTCACTTTTTCACCTAATATTACCCTTATCCTCGTTAACAAAAGCGCCGTATATTATGGAGGGAATACGGCGGTGGCCTGTTACGCTTCCATCAGCTATATATCCTCTGTAGTCCTTCTGCTGCTGCAGGGTGTCAGTGACGGAAGTCAGCCGCTCATCAGCCTTTGCTATGGGAAAAAAGAAATCCGGCAGGCGGCATCCTATCGGAATATGGCCTATCGTTTTGCCCTTGCCGTATCCGCCGCCTGTATGCTGGTCATCTTTTTCAGCCGGGAGCATGCCGCCGCTTTGTTCGGGGCCTCCCGCGAGGTAACGGAAAATGTCGGCCGTATCTTTCCTGTATTTATCGCGGGCTACCTGTTTGTTGGCATCTCCCGGATTACCACCTCCTATTTTTACGCGACGGAGAAAAACCGGTTTGCCTCTATCCTTATTTATGGAGAACCTCTGTGCCTGCTGCTTTTTCTCACTGTATTTCCGCGGCTGTGGGGCATTGAGGGAACCTGGCTGGCGATTCCGCTGTCCCAGATTTGCATGATGCTGCTCAGCCTGCTGTTTATCAGGAACCAAAACCGGGGAACAGGGAAAAAGACAGAGGAAACCGCGGAGGGCAGCTATGCAGGAATTTCATGAGCTTATTAAGAATTTTGATAAAATAAGAGACTATATGCGCCAGTTCTATGTATATGGCTTTAAGGTACGAAGTGATTTTGATGCCAAAAGCGCCCGTACCTATGACAATGAAAGACGCCGAATCGAAAGCTGGCTGGGGGATTATACCCGTTCCGGCTATACTGCAAAGGGAAAGCATCTGTATATCAGTGTGGACGGCAAAACCATCCCCCGCAATCCCCTTTATGCCGCATGGAAGTCCAAAACCTTCACGGACAATGATTTGCTGCTGCATTTCTTTCTGACAGATCTTCTGACAGAGAATGAACAAGGAATGACGGCAGGTGAACTTTGTGACAGTATTGTCGCTTCTTATGGCTGTGTCTTTGACAGCCAGACCATCCGCCTGAAATTAAAGGAATATGAATCCCTGGGCCTGCTGTTTTCTGAAAAGAAGGGAAAAGCGTTATATTACCGCCTCGCTCCGGATCTCCCCTGTGAAAAAGGGGCTGCCGCCGGGGAGGCCGATCCGTCTCACGGCCTGTGGGAACGTATTCTGACAGCCGTAAAATTTTTTCAGGAAGCGGCTCCCTTCGGTTTTGTGGGAAGCACGATTCTGGATCGAAGCAGCGCCCGGAATACCTTATTTCAATGGAAGCATCATTTCATCGTCCATACGCTGGAGGACGGCATCCTTTCGGATGCACTCAGCGCTATCCGGCAGAAATGCGCTGTACGTCTGGAAAACAAAAGCAGCCGCAGCGGAAAGCTTACGGTTATGGAAGGGATCCCTTTAAAAATCATGGTCAGCACCAGGACAGGAAGGCGGTATCTGTGCCTGTACCAGGAAGAGAGCCGGCGTTTCAACACACTGCGCCTGGACTGCATCACCAAAGTACAGCTTCTTCAGGAATGCCCTTTCTGCGAGGAGCTGTCCCTTAAGCTGAAACGGAACCTTCCCCATTGCTGGGGCGTTTCCTTCGGGAGCAGCCGCAGCCGGCTGGAAGAAATATGCATGAAGCTTTATATCGACGAAAAAAAAGAGCCCTACATCCTAAACAGGCTGTACCGGGAGGGCCGGGGCGGGGAAGTGCTCCGGATACGGGAAAATGAATATCTTTACAGCGGATTCTTTTTCGATACCAATGAAATGCTTTCCTGGGTGAAAACCTTTACCGGAAGGGTTATGGATATCCAGTGCTCCAATCAGGCCGCTGTCAGCAAAGTGACCGGGGACTGGGAAAGGATGTACCATATGTACTGTGATACGGATACGGAAATACCTGAAAAGAATATCTCAGGGGAACCTGACGACAGGGAAAGAAAATAAGTTTGTAAGGAGCTTTCAGACTATTGATTCATGCAGTATGGCAGGCTTATCTGCGATATGCAGGAGGCATAAAAAATGGAACTTTTTCATGAAATATACAGCAGTTACATAAATGTGGTACAGCGTATTCTTACGGAGGCGCACCAATCACCCATCACACTCGGACGGATGGAACAGATCGCGGCAGAAAATGCCTTCGCAGAAAGCGCGCTGGCCATTCTTCCCAAGCTTACGGGTGATGACTGGCCCCTTCTCACTCCCTGCGGGGATCATACCTTTCGTTCCCGACTCGCCCATCCTCCGCATATTCCGCTCAGCACCCTTCAGAAATCCTGGCTGAAGGCCCTGTTGGAAGACATACGTATCCGCCTTTTTTTCAGTGATTCGGATCTGGCGGCTCTTGAGGAAATGCTTAAAGATATTGAACCGTTATACCGGGAAGAGGATTTTTATTATTTCGATCGGTATCTGGATGGAGATCCCATTGAGGATCCGGCGTACCGCCGGCATTTCGGAATCATTCTGAAGGCCCTGCAGGAAAACTGCGTCCTGCTTGTGGCTTATGAAGGGAAACAGGGAATCAGCCATTTTGAAGTGGCTCCCTATCAGATCCAGTATTCCTCCAAAGATGATAAGTTCCGGCTCTGCTGTCTGAAATACAGCCGGGGCGCTTTTCGTCTCAATACCCAGCTGAATTTGGCAAAAATCAAAGACTGCCGCCTTTCTTCGGAAAACTGTCCCGCCCATACGGCGGATTACCGCTTCCGTCCGGTCAGCAGGGCGCCGGAACCGGTTCTCCTGCGGATAAGCGGGGAACGGAATTCCCTGGAACGGTGCATGCTGCATTTTGCCAGCTATGAAAAGCATACGGAATTTGATGAAGAACATGACTGTTATCTGTGTTCCATTTATTATGATCGCACCGATGAGACGGAGCTGCTGATCGATATCCTTTCCTTTGGGCCGGTGGTTCAGGTGTTGGGCCCCGCCTCTTTTCTGGAACAGATAAAAGAACGGGTCAGGCGACAGCATTCCTGGTAAAGCATTACATAAATATCGCAGGAATGAGTGCTTGATATTCCTGTGATATTAATGGAATGCTTTACCGGTAACCAGATACCAGAAGCAGACGCCGGAAATTGCCAGCAGCCCCACGCATACAAGCGGCTGCGCAAGGATACTCCCCAGCCCGGCCACATCGATAAGGAAAAAAACAGCAAGATTCCCTATCCCATGAAAAATAACGGGAGCCAAAAGTGTGCCGGATCGTTCCGTCACCCAGGCAAGCATGATGCCAAGCAGGGAAGCATATATCCCCTGCACCAGGTTCCCGTGGTAAATGCCGAAAACCACGCCGGAAAATACCATGGCAACAGGCGCGCCGAATACTTCTTTGGATTTCCCATAGATAATTCCCCGGAATACCAGTTCCTCGGAAAAAGGCGCTGCGAATCCATATAGGCAGATTCCCAGCCACAGCGGTACGGCGGCCTGTTCCTTTGCCACCTGCTGAAAGGTCTGGGAATGCTGTGCCAGACCGAGATAAGCGATGACAATGTTAAGCCCCAGGGACAGGGCGGCCGCCAGGAGAATAAAGGGAGGAATCCATTTCCAGTCAGGCCTTTTCCCGAGCCGGAAATTCAGGGAGGATCTCCAGACCGCCAGACAGGCCAGGCCTCCTGTCAGTGTCATGAGCAGGTTTGCCATGCCTCCTGTCAGGCCGCCGGTTACCGTTCCCGCATCCATGCCGCCTGTACTTCCGCCACTGCCAAACAAAAGCCCCGCCAGCATCAGCCCTGCCGCCTTGCCGGCTTCATATACCAGAAGCGCCGCTATTACTGACAGCATTGTCCTGAAAATCTGCGGTTTATCAGAGAATACTTCCTTTTTATTTCTCATATCTGTCCTTCTTTAATAATTCTTTGCTGATTTTTTTGCCAGTCTTTTTCCTGTTACCTTTACGGAAGCAGTATTTTTTCCAGTTCTTCCACACTGTGCACTATATATTCCGCCTCCGCGGCCTCCAGTTCCCCTTCCGGCGCATACCCATAGGCAACTCCAATCTGATGAATCCCCATCTCCCGGCCTCCGATGATATCAAACTTCCGGTCGCCTACCATGACAATATCATCGTAGGGTATGTTTCCATCGGGGAAAAAACGCTGCAAGATTTCTTCAATAATTTCTTCCTTCCGGCTGCGTGTTCCATCCGCTTCGCTTCCAACCACCACCTCAAAGCTATCCCCTATGGAAAAATATTGAAGAATTTTCTTAACGGAAAGTTCCAGTTTACTGGATGCTATTGCAAGATGGCAGCCCATTGCTTTCAGTCCTGCAAGAAGCTCCTTCATTCCCGGATACAGAACATTTTCGTAAATTCCTTTTTCTAAAGAACGCTCCAGATATTTTGATACTGCAAATTCCGTTTGTTCTTCGTCCAATCCATAGTATTCCCGGAAGCTGTCACGCAAAGGAGGCCCAATAAAAGGCTCCAGCCTGTTCAAATCTGTTTCCTCAATTCCAAGTGCCCGCAGCGCATACTGTACACTGCGTGTTATCCCAATTTTCGGATCGCTCACAGTTCCGTCCAAATCAAATAGTATGTAGGAAAACATTGCCCGTTCCTCCTGTACAGAGAACTTTCTCCCGTCTGTATATTATGCCGTACTATAACATCAGCCGTTTTCGGTCATTTCATCCCGGCATTTTGATTCCCCTGCCAAATCAGAACTCTTTCCAATTCATCCAAATCATGAACTATATATTCCGCCTCCGCGGCCTCCAGTTCCCCTTCAGGCGCATACCCATAGGTAACCCCAATCTGATGAAGCCCCATCTCCCGCCCTCCGATGATATCAAACTTCCGGTCGCCTACCATGACAATATCATCGCAGGGAATGTTTCCATCGGGAAAGAAACGCCGCAGGGCTTCCGCCACCACTTCTTCCTTTTGAGAGCGTGTCCCGTCCAGCTCGCTTCCCACAATCACCTCAAAATATCCATCGATATCAAAGTAAACCAAAATCTTCTTTACAAAATGCTCTGGTTTGCTGGATGCAACAGCCAGATGGCATCCCGCCGTCTTCAATTTTTCCAGCATCTGCTTCATTCCGGAATAAATCTCATTCTCATATAAACCTTTTTCCGAAAAACGCTCCCTGTACTTTGCCACCGCTTCAGCCGCCTGTTCCTGATCCATCCCATAAAATTCACGGAAGCTGTCAGTAAGGGGCGGCCCGATAAAAGGCTCAAGCTTGTCCAGATCCGGTTCTTCGATTCCCATACAGTGAAGGGCATACTGCACACATTGGGTAATACCCGGTTTCGGATCGGTAAGTGTTCCGTCCAAATCAAATAAAACATAGGGAAACATGGCTTTATCCTCCTGATCTTTTTCTCACTATAACAAAGTTCATAACAGAAGTCAAAAGGCTTTTCTTCTGAAATTTGGGATATTTGCACAATTTCAGGAAGGCATTTTTGTACGATATATTCTTGACAGTATGACGCCAGAGTGTTATTCTAAAAATCTGCCTGAAAAGGATTCCGGTTTTTACCATTATCCTTTTTTATTCTGTTCAGGCGGCATCTCAGACTTTCAGACAGTGACGCTGTGCATCAAACAGCCTCTCACCGTTCTTTACAGGGTTATATCCTGTCTTTTTCCGCCGGCCCTGAGTACCGGGCTTCGGAAATATTTTCTTCCTGTTCCCATTCACCGATCTGTGCCCGCGGCAAGGGAGGTTCCTGCCGACGTAAGGCATAGTCTCTATTTGTTTACCTGGAAAGGGGTGACTTTTTTTCATGATTGAAGTATCTCATATTACCAAAACCTACCGCGTGGCACGGCGTGACGCTGGCTTTCGCCATGCCTTCCGCAGCCTGTTTCGGCGGGAGTATGAAGTGATCCGGGCACTGGACGACGTTTCCTTCACTATAGAGGACGGGGAAATGGTAGGTTACATAGGGCCGAATGGGGCAGGCAAAAGCTCCACCATCAAAATTCTCAGCGGAATCCTGACTCCGGACTGCGGGGAATGCCGGATTAACGGCCGTGTCCCCTGGGAAAACCGTATCCGGCATGTGGCTGAAATCGGCGTGGTTTTCGGGCAGCGTTCCCAATTGTGGTGGGATGTCCCTGTGGCTGATTCCTTTGAACTGCTAAAAGACATTTATCAGATCGATGAAGCTCTCTACCGGAAAAACAGGGATGAACTGACTGAGCTTTTAAACCTTTCCCAGCTTCTGAGGACACCTGCAAGACAGCTTTCCCTCGGTCAGAGAATGCGCTGTGAAATCGCCGCCTCTCTCCTGCATTCTCCGAAGCTGCTTTTTCTGGACGAGCCGACCATAGGCCTGGATGCCGTATCCAAACTGGCTGTGCGCGATTTCATCAAACAATTGAATGCTGTCCGGCATACCACCGTGATCCTCACCACACATGACATGCAGGATATCGAAGCTCTTGCAAGCCGGATCCTTCTGATCGGAAAAGGAAAAATCCTGATGGACGGCACTCTGGATGATATCCGCAAGGGTGGGGAAAGCATTGATGAAACTGTCGCCTCACTCTATCAGCAGTATGACATATAGGAGGGACAGCATGAAAAAATATTTGTCTTTTTTTCGTCTGCGGTTTATTACAGGGCTGCAGTACCGTACCGCGGCCCTGGCCGGCATTGCCACCCAGTTTTTCTGGGGAGCCATGGAAATCCTCACCTTCCGGGCTTTTTACCAGTCGGATCCCGCCTCTTTTCCCATGACGCTGCAGGCCACAAGCTCCTATATCTGGATACAGCAGGCATTTCTGGTGCTGTTCATGGGCTGGAATATGGAAGCGGAATTATTTGATGCCATACGGGACGGCAATATTTCTTATGAGCTGTGCCGGCCTCTGGGTATCTATCATATGTGGTTTGCGAGAAGCCTGGCTTACCGCCTCTCCCGTGCAGGGCTGCGCTGCCTTCCCATATTGCTGGCAGCGGCATTCATTCCGGCTCCCTACGGCCTTGCCGCACCGCCGGATCTGCAGGCCTTTCTGCTGTTTTTGCTCACTCTGTTCCTGGGACTATTTAACGTGGCAGCTTTCTGCATGCTCATATATATGCTTTCCTTTTTTACCATTACTCCTGACGGCATCCGTATTGTGGCGCTGTCTGTGACTGAGCTGTTGCAGGGCGCCATCATTCCCCTTCCTTTCTTTCCTGATGCGGTGAGACAGATCCTGGAGCTGCTTCCTTTTGCCGCCATGCAGAATGTGCCCCTGCGGGTGTACAGCGGTGATCTTTCCGGCGCCGCTCTGGAACAAGCCATCCTTCTGCAGTTCTTCTGGCTTGTTGTCATGGTATTTGCGGGCAAGATTCTGGAACAGCGGGCAATGAAACGAATTGTAGTACAGGGAGGTTAACTATGTATATCAACAGACACCAGAAAGCGGCGGCAGAATGCGGCGGCTTCCATCTTTATAAGCAATATTTCCTGATTCAGCTGAAAAGCGCCATGCAGTATAAGACCTCTTTTTTTCTTACCTGCATCGGTCAGTTCCTTGTCTCCTTCAATGTATTTATAGGGATTTACTTTATGTTTCAGCGTTTTCACACGGTTAAAGGCTACAGCTACAATGAAGTGCTGCTCTGCTTCGGCATTACACTGATGGAATTCGGTCTGGCAGAAGCTTTTGCCAGGGGCTTCGATTCCTTTGCTTCTATCATCGGGAACGGTGTTTTCGATCGCATTATGGTACGTCCCCGCAGCCTGATCCTGCAGGTACTGGGACAGAGGATTGAGTTTACCCGCATCGGCAGAATGCTGCAGGCCGTGATAATGTTTGCCTACGGCCTGGCGGCCGGCAGGGTGGACTGGAACCTTTCCAAGGTTCTTGTCGTCCTCTTTATGCTGGCGGGCGGCACCGCTCTTTTTTCCGGTATTTTTCTGATTTATGCGGCAATCTGTTTTTTTACACTGGAAGGGCTGGAATTCATGAATATCCTCACGGACGGGGCCCGGGAATATGGCAAATATCCTGTAGATATTTACGGGAAAAGGGTGCTGCTGTTCGCTACCATTCTCGTTCCCTACGCCTGCATCCAGTACTATCCCCTTCTTTTTCTCCTGGATCGGGGCAAATGGTGGTATGGACTGCTGCCGGCAGGAGGCTTCCTCTTTCTGCTTCCCTGCTATGTGTTGTGGCGGATAGGGGTGAGACATTATAAATCGACCGGTTCCTGATGCCTTACATATGGTAAAAATCCGCCCGGTACAGATAAAAAGCATTGGCTCTGTCTCTGCCCGTTACAGTTCAGCCAAGCCCTTTGTCCGCCTCACTAATTGTGTATCCTTTCTCCGCGTGCTATAATTGCTGTAATCAAGTCACTCAGCAGCCTTTTGTCCTCATAAAGCGGACGAAAGGAACTGCCGGAAGGGAAAGAAACTGATATGTCTCACATTTTACTCGTGGAAGATGATCCGGAAATCAACAGGCTCTTAACTGATTTTCTCACAGAGAACGGCTATCAGGTGACGAGTCTGTTTAACGGCCTGCATGTTCAGGACTGCCTGGCCCGGGAAACAATCGACCTGGTATTGCTGGATATCATGCTTCCCTACCGGAACGGAGATCGGGTTCTTGCAGATATACGCAGGCAATATACCCTGCCCATAATCATTATTTCCGCAAGGGAAACGACGCAGAATAAAATCGATCTGCTGCGCCTGGGCGCGGATGATTATATTACTAAGCCTTTTGATATGGAAGAGGTGCTGGCCCGGATAGAAAGCTGCCTGCGCCGGATTCAGTTTCAATCGGCGGTTCCGAAGCGCCTGCAATACAAGAACCTGATTTTTGACGGAGAAAAAAATACGGTCTTCCTGAACGGACAGGAACTGCTCCTGACTGCGAAGGAACTGGCCATACTGGAATTACTAATGAGATATCCCGACAAAATATTTTCCAAGGCCAATCTATTTCAAAGTATCTGGAATACGGAGTATCTGAACGAAGATAATACGCTGAATGTCCATATCAGCAACCTGCGCAATAAAATGAAAGCGCTTGGCCCTGATGAAGAATATATTGATACCGTATGGGGAATCGGTTACCGGCTGCATAAGGCTGAGGATTGATTCCCCGGCTTTATTTTTTCTTTATTCCTTTCTTTATCCACTTAAGAAATTCTTTATGTTTCCGTTTTACACTATAAAATATAGAAGAGGTGAAAATTGTAATCCTCTTAATTGATTGGAATGCAGTGCCGCCGCATTCATACAAAAGTGCACAGACAGGAGCAAAAATGAAAGACATAGTAATGGAAGCAAAGGATCTCACAAAAAAATATAAAGAAGCTGTCGTACTGGATCATATTAATCTGCAGCTGGAAAAGGGGAAAATATATGGCTTCATCGGCCGGAACGGCGCGGGCAAAACTACTTTCCTCCGGCTCATAACCGGTTTGGCCTTTCCAACCTGCGGAACTCTGGCTTTGTGGGGGAAATCCGGAACACAGGAATTGCAGACACAGAGGAAACGGATCGGCTGTATGATTGAAACACCGGCGCTTTTCCCCAGTCTCTCCGCCCATCAAAATATGGAGGTACAGCGGCTGCAAAGAGGGATTCCGGATAAAACAATCATTGATAAATGCCTGCATATGGTTCATCTGGAAGACACCGGAAAAAAAGCGGTCAGGAACTTTTCCCTGGGAATGCGCCAGCGCCTGGGCATTGCCGCCGCCCTTTTAAATATGCCCGAATTCTTAATTCTGGACGAACCCATTAACGGGCTGGATCCGGCAGGTATTGCAGAAATCCGCAATCTGCTGAAGCATCTTAACCAGGAATATGGGATGACAATTCTGATATCCAGCCATATATTGGAGGAGCTTTCCCACACCGCATCCCAGTTTATCTTAATTGAGAAAGGGAAAATCATAGAAGAACTGTCCGATTCCGAACTAAATGAACGATGCAGGCAGCATATCGCAATCAAATCGGCTGATCCGCAAAACACACTTCTTATACTGGAGGACAAACTGCAAACCGATAACCTGCAGTTAATGCCTGACGGAACGATCCGTTTATATGATCATTTAGAAAACATGGAACAGGTTGCCCGTATCCTGCTGGAATCCCATATCCTGGTAACGGAGCTGCATCTTTCAGGGGATACCCTGGAGGATTATTTTCTGCGCAGAGTGGGAGGTTATTCCCATGATTAATCTGTTAAAAGCCGAATATTATAAACTCCTGCATAAACAAAGCTTTTGGGGATTGCTGTTCTTTTCTCTTGCTTTGGGAAGCCTTCTTCTGACGGACAGCAAAAACACGACTTCCGATCTGGTGAAGGGTTCTCTTTATAATCTTCCTCAGATATATTTCATAAGCATCCTGTTTGCCGCACTTTTTATAGGTGAAGATTTTGAAAACCGCACCATTTCGTCTTTTATCAGCGCCGGTCATAAACGGGGAGCCGTCTTTTTCGCCAAAGCCCTGTCCTATCTGACAGCAAGCACCGCCCTTTTAGCCGTTCCCGTGCTTTTTCATTCTGCCGCCGCGGCAATTCTGGGAAAGACAGCTATCCTTTCGTTTTCAAATATGCTGACCCTTTTCATGGCGGTTCCTGCCATGGGATTGCTGCCGCTGCTGTTCGCTTTTCTTTTCAGGGATATCGGCAAAACCTTTGTCATCCCCATGGTGCTTTATTTTCTGATGATCTTTGCCCTTAACAGCAGCAGAGCCGCGCAGCTGGCAGTACTTCTGCCGATAGGGCAGATACGGCTTATTTCCTTAAACCAATTAACGTCTCCAACAGCAGTAACGGCCGGGATCGACGGGGTATGGATTTTCTTATCCGGCCTTCTTGCCTATGGCAGCTTCTGCCGTTGTGATCTAAAATAAAGGAGGGGATTCGTTTGAATAATTTACTGAAAATGAACAACTATCAGCTGCTTCGGAACCGGATTTACCTTGGCGGATGCATCGGCATTTTTCTGCTGGGTTTTCTGACTGCAAGAACCTATGAAACCGATGTATTGGGTGCAAGCGGAGGCATTGCCGTATCCCTTTCGGATATTTTCATTGGGATGGTATATGACTCCACTTTTCTTCATATTATCGTTTCCAGCCTTCTTGCCCTGCTGCTCGGTCAGGAATTTTCCCACAGGACTATCAGCCAGGAGGTTTGTTCCGGCCATGGAAGAGGAACGATCTTTGCGGGCAAAGTGATTTCCTATCTGCTTGCCTTTAATTTCATGATCATCCTATACCCTTTTGCAGGATGTATCCGGCAGGCCTCCCGTTTCGGGCTTGGCGGCGCCGGGTCATTTCTTTTCCTTGTAATAAAGGCTGTCCTTTATTCCTTTCTCCTGAACAGCGCGGTATTCCTGCCTGCCTTTTTCTGCTGTTTCTGGCTCAGGAACAGCGGTAAAGCCGTTGCTTTTACGGCAGGCCTGACCTTTATTCTCAGTCTGTATCTGGGATATGGAATGAAGCTGGGCTTTCCTGTTTCCTTCTTGCCTGCCTATCAGATACGAAAAGCGGTCAGCACACAGGCCCTGTTCCTTCCGTCCTGCCTGCTGTCGGCTGCCGTGTGGGCGGGCGGGATGCTCTTTCTGTCCTGGCATATGTTCCGTAAATGTGATTTGAAATAGATATGGGATTCAGAGGTTTATCGGAAAAGAGGTGATTGATATCCGTATTATTATTGGTCTTTCCGCTCTGCTGTTAATAATCCTGACTGTAAAATATATCAGGATGAAAAAACAAATAAGATACCTTACCGGGCAGATAAACGATTTGGCTGACGGAGCGTCGGAAAAAATGCTGGATATGTCTCTGGTTGACAGGGATTTGGAAAAACTTGCCGGAGCTATCAATAAGCATTACGCCAAACAGCGTTATACGGTAGCCCGTGCCGTACAGCACGAACAGCGCCTGAAAGAATCCATCGCTAATATTTCCCACGATCTCCGGACTCCCCTGACCGTCCTCATGGGGCATCTTCAGCTGGTCCGGAAATCGGACTTGGCACAGGAGCAAAACCGGCGGGTGGAGACGGCTCTCCGCAAAGCGGAAAGGATGAAGGAATTAATGGAGACTTTTTATGATTTGTCCCTTATCGATTCGGAACAGGCGGCGCCGGTAAAGGAAAGGATCAATTTTTCCAATCTGATATTGGATTTTCTAACGGAAAATGCACCGCTGCTGGAAAGCAGAAATATCATTCCGGATATCCGGCTGCCTGGCTGTTCGGTCTTTCTTGATACCGATCGGATTATGATGGAACGTATCCTTCAGAATCTGCTGTCCAATGCTGTGCGTTATTGTGCGGGGGATATTATGATCAGCCTTTCTGAGGAGGGAAACGGAAAGGTTGTTTTTTACATGGAAAATACGGTGCCTGCCGGTACAAAAATCGATACTGCGCGGATATTTGACCGGTTTTATACGGGGGATCCATCCCGGCATGGGGAAAGTACGGGGCTGGGGCTTGCTGTTGTTAAGGTGCTGACGGAGAAGCTTGGAGGGGAGATTGCTGCGGGGGTGCGGGGGGATGTGCTGTGGGTGCGGCTTGTGATATAAGAACAAACTTTCATTCCCATATCACTTGCATAACAAAACAGTAACATCATTAATATTTGTACCTGTAGCCCCCGTCATAATTAAGCCATCCACTTTCTGTAAAGCATGATAGGAATCGTTTTCCTGAAGGATCTCTTCCACGTCCATTCCCACAGCTTCCAGCTTTCCTGCTGTACATCCGTCTACAATTCCGCCTGCTGCATCAGTAGGACCATCCGTTCCGTCGGAACCAAGGGAAAACAGAAGCACATTTTTCTGGTCTTTAATCACTCCGGCAGCACTTAAAGCCAACTCCTGGTTTCTGCCACCCATTCCTCTGCCTGTAACTTTGACAACTGTTTCCCCGCCTGCAATTAAGGCAAATGGTCTGGGATATGCTTCTTTATACATAGAAGCAATCCATCTTCCTGCTTCTCTTGCCTCACCTTGCATAGAAGTTGTGAGAATGTGGGTGGAATATCCCAATTCCCTGGCATGGACAGCAGCAGCATAACATAAATCCTTTACACTTCCCACCACATGATTCTCAATATTAATATCCCGGCAGGGTTGGCTGCTCAATAAAACCTTTTCAACCCTTCTGTCAAGTGAAAGATGATATTTATTAATAATTTTCTTCACCTCATTCACGGTAGATTCATCAGGATAGGTAAGGCCTGAAGCTATCATATCGTCATTATCACCTATGATATCAGAGAGGATTATTGAATACACTTTTGCAGCTTTCAGGTATGCTGCGAATTTCCCCCCTTTCATGGCAGACAGCTTTTTACGAAGTACATTTATTTCTGTGATTCCCGCACCGCAAAAAAGCAGCTGCTTTGTCACTTCCTGTATATCAGAAAGGGTAAGTCCCGGCATGGGAAGCTCTACAAGGGAAGAACCGCCGCCGGAAAGAAGCAGAAGCACTGTATCCCCTTCTTTCCCTTCCTTTACCAGCTCCATTGCTCTTTTTGCCCCCAAAATTGAGTTTTCATCCGGCGTAGGATGCCCGGCTTCTATTATCTCAAATTTATCCAGTGCACCTCTGGAATGATCATATTTGGTTATGATAATGCCCTTCTCCAACCTGTTCCCCAGAAAATCAGCGGCGGTTTTTGCCATAACCCATGCGGCCTTTCCAATGGCTGCAACGTAAACCCGCCCTGAAAGCTGCAGCTTTTCCAGGGCATCACGCACCGCCTTGTCAGGTAAACAATCGGCTAATGTCTCTTTAATAATTTTGTAAGCATCTTCACGCATACCATATCCTCGCAGCAATATTTTTTATAGTCCATTTACGTTAAAGTTTTAAAGATTCTCCGGTCATCTTTTCATAATACTTCACCAATACGGAATGATCCTTTCCTCCCAGACCATCTCCCGCAAGCTGCTGCATCATCTCCAATACATGAGCGGTGAGGGGAAGCCCCATTCCCACTCCATGGCCGGTTTCCAATGCATTATTCAAATCCTTGATATGTAAATCGATCTTAAAGCCCGGTTTATCATTCCCCTGAAGCATCATGGGTACCTTAGCATCCATGACGACAGATCCTGCAAGCCCGCCACGGAGCGCCGCAAATACCAGATCTGGTTCCACTCCTGCTTTTTTAGACAGCGTAAAAGCCTCCGCACATGCTGCGATATTCAACGCCACCACAATCTGGTTTGCCAGCTTAGTTGTATTACCTGCCCCTATTTCGCCGCAGTACACAGCGCTGCTTCCCATACAGAGAAACACATCCTTTACCTTGTCATAAATTTCTTTCTTTCCTCCTACCATAATGGACAGGGTTCCGTCAATTGCTTTCGGTTCTCCACCTGATACAGGAGCGTCAAGCATTTCTATATTTTTGTCCGCCAGGACGGCTCCTATTTCCTTTGATACCAGCGGAGCAATGGAACTCATGTCTACAAATATGCAGCCTTCACCCATATAGTTCATGATACCGTTTTCTCCCATCACCACTTGTCTGACATGGGGAGAATTAGGCAGCATAGTAATAACCAGTTCTTTTCCTCCGGCTGCCTCAGCTGCACTCTTGCTCTTTATTGCACCTGCTGCAGCTGCTTCATCCATCGCTGCGTCCATAATATCATATACCGTACATCGATGACCTGCCTTTAATAAATTTTTGCACATGGGCTTTCCCATAATACCCAGACCAATAAATCCTATATTCATTTTATCAATCCTCTTTCCTTCTCTCAATTTCAGTCTGCCATCTCCACATCTCCACAGACAACGAGCCAAACGACCATACAAATGCGTCTGTTTAAACCCTTCCGCGAGGGCTACTCACCACATGAACCGGGTTACCTTGAATATATGCCTTCAAATTCTCCACACTTATATCCATTAGTCTTTTTCTAGCCTCTTTTGGAGCCCAAGCGATGTGCGGTGTTATTATCATATTGGGCGCTTTCAATAACGGATTACTCTCAGATACAGGTTCAGCAGATACCACATCAACGGCAGCTCCTCCCACTTTTCCACTTTCTAAGGCGTTTTTCAAATCCTGTTCGTCAATAAGCGCCCCTCTGGCTGTATTAATCAGGAACACACCTTCTTTCATTTTTTCTATAGACTGTCTGTTTATCATTCCTCTGTTTTCTTCGGACAGAGGACAATGTAAAGATATTACATCCGCTTGACGGTAAAGCTCTTCCAATTCCGTCTTATGAATACCTTCTGTCAGAAGTGCATCCGGAATTTCCCGGTGTCCGCAAACAAGAACCTTCATTCCAAAAGCCATGGCCAGGCGGGCAACCGCCTGCCCAACATGTCCGTAGCCGATAATCCCCATCGTTTTTCCGGCAAGTTCCACCAGGGGATATTTCCAGAAACAAAAATCAGGACATTTGTTCCATTCCCCTTCTTTTACCGCCCGGGAGTGCTCTCCCACATGATGGCACAATTCCAGAAGCAGAGCCATTGTAAATTGAGCAACGGATGTCGTACCATAGGAGGGTACATTGGAAACCACAATATTCCGCTTCGCAGCTGCTCCCAAATCTACAATATTTACACCAGTTGCCAGAACACCAATGAATTTCAATGTGGGACATTTTCCCATAATTTCATCGGAAATCACCGTTTTATTGGTAAACACTGCTTCCGCTCCCTGCATCCGCTCTGCCGTTTCAGTCGGGGATGTTCTTGCATATACTGTAAGCTCCCCCAGTTTACTTAACTCATCCCAACTCAAATCTCCCGGATTTTCCGTATAACCGTCTAAAATAACTATTTTCATACAATCAATCCTCCAGCAGCGCCCATGCCCGTTTGATCACTCGCTTGGTATTCGCCAGTACAATATCCGCATCTTCCTCCGGTCTGGGAGATACTTCCATGGAAAGTACTAAAGGCTCTTCTTTTCGGAAAAAGCCCTCTTCCCGCAAAACCCTGAAAAAATCAAGGAGCTGGGACGTATCGTTCGCACTCTCCGGATAACCGAAGCGCGGATGCTTATCTCCATAAGCGTCACACCCTTCCTTCATCACCGCATTACCTATGTGAAGGTGGGTAATATATGGTCTCAGTGTCTGAATTACAAACCGGCTGTTTTCATATGTGGTAGGAAAATGAGACAAATCCACAAGCAAACCAAAATTCGGATACTTTGAACGTACATCGGCGGCAAACCTTGCAGCAAAAGGCGCCGGCCCAATCAGAGCCGCTTTATCGCAGTCGTAGTCAAATACCTCAAGATTTACATACATCCCCCTGCTTTTTGCATAATCACACAGACGAAATGTGGTTTTCAGCAGCTGCGCATAAGCATCCTCCTTCGTTTCCTCCTGCCACTTTCCTGCCAGAAAAGCAATTCCCTTTGCACCAAGATAAGAGGCCTCGTCAATCCCTTCCAACAACGTTTTTTCCGCCTTTAACCGCTCTTCTTCCTCCAGCGCATTCGGATTCAGGCCAGTTGAAAGAAGCCTGGGCTGTGCACCATAGCAGATTTTCATATGTGACTGTGCAAGCAGCCTTTTAACCTTCTCTCTCAATGTATCATCCGTAATCTGAGTTAATTCGATACAGCTGAAAAAATCGTCACGCAGAACTTTAAGAAGCGATTCTTCATAACCTTCCCCGGACTTACTGTACATAGCCGGTGGATAGCTCATCCACAATATCGTTCCCACCTGAAAATAGGCTTCTATATTTTCTTTCATTCCTTCACTCCCCCTTCCTCAGTATCCAGATAAATAGCTGAAAATTCCTGCAGCATGGGTACCCGGATAAGGATTTGCTTTTTACCCTGCTTCTCTTCCTGCGTTATCTCAATCATGCTTTCTTCTCGCAGAATCACTGACTCCTTCAGTACTGCATTCCGGATTCTTACCTCCAGATGAAATACCGGCTGCAGGCTTCGCACCGGACGGAAAGGACCGGAGGTCGTATTTACAAAGGAAATCACCATTTTCCCCGGTGCTTCATTATTTTCTGTAAGAGATATATGAACCCCTTCCGGTGCATCTGCCGTAACCTTAAACTCTCCTCCTGCCGCCCACTGTACCGCATTCCGGTAGGTATTTACAAAGTCCTCATGACCGTTGGTAAAGCAGGCCTTATCCGTCTGATTGGAAAAATAGATCACCCTGCCTTTACCATACTGTCCTGCAAGTATCGTGGGATAATCGGTATTTTCATCCGGTATCCATGCATACTCCGGAGGCTGGTTATATATGAGGGGCACATACGTACACACTGTTGTGTAATCCGTCCTCTGCTTCGTACACAGCAACGTCTTTTCCTCATTCATTATCATTTCTGTCCTGTCGATATCCATACCCTCAAGTATCGGATGCTTCATTCGAATCTTCTGATAGCTATCCGATCCGGTATCCTTGGTAATTCCCGTAAAAGAACAGCCAAAGACCTCTTTCAATCCGAAATCCGGCCTTTGCTTCCCCTTTTCATCATAAAGAGAGGTACGGTAGGAGGCCACAAGCCCACCTCCCGCTTCCACAAAGCGCCGTATAACATCCATCTGTTCCTCACTAAGACAGGCGGCATTAGGAAGGAGCAGAACTTTTATTCCCCCCAGCTTTTCATATGAGAAATCCAAATCAGGCACAAACCGGTAAGGCATATGGCAGGCAAACAGCACCCGTTCCACACCTTTGATAAAGCTTCCGTATTCATCTTCTTCCAACCGGTCATTTCCAAACACATCCCTTGTCTGCCGGGAATAAAAGATACCGATTTCCCCGGCCGGCACCTGGTTCATCAGATATGTTTCTTTATCCTTTAAATAACGATAAATTTCCTGTTCGAATCCGGCATTCCTTCTGTCTATCGTTTTTCCCGGATGCTGCCCGTTAAAATACGTATTCCAAAGCGTTCCGCCGGCGCTGACCACTTCCCACATCCAAATGCGGCTCTCCAGGCGGGGAGCTGTAACATAACGCCATTTTGTCCCGTTCCCCCCTGTCAGCGCCACACTCTGTTTATCCGGTGCAATTGCCTTTAAGAAACGGATACCGGACGATGCATGACTGAAATCCTCATATTTCTTATCCGGCTGCGCACTACCATCTAAAAACAGAGGACTCACCAGGAAATCAAATTTATCCTTGGCATCATATAAATCAATACCTGAAGACAGAGAGGTGGATACATGATACATACCGAATATTTCAGATACATATGCCTTATCCTCACCGAAACGTTTTACTGCATCTCTCATCCGATCCATATGTTTTTTGGCATAAATGGATTTCCATTCCCTGTATTCCCGGAATTCTTCCGAATAATAATCCCCGCCGGACGGAATTTCCTGACCGCTGTAGGCCCGGAAACTCTCCCTACAGTCAGGACAATAACAGGGACCAAAACCGAATATGACACAGTTCTCCCAGACTCCGTCCAAATCGTACTCCCGGAGCAGCTTTTCCAGAAACTGTTCCGCATGGCCGCTTCCATAGAAACTTGTGTAACATGGCCTGTAAATCCGGTCATTCCACCCCATCAGTGGTGAACCATCTTCATTTTGTCCGAACCAGTGGGGCTGCCTTTCATATCTTTCTTTATCCACCCCCCTGAAATCTACCCGGGCAATAATACGGATCCCATTTTCGTGACATTCTCTCGTCAAATCCTTCAGTATATCCTGACTCCCCATGAAATGCCCCGCTTTACCCATTTCCAGATTATTCGGGAAAAAGTCAACCACGCCACCCGCGTTCACAACCAGACAGTTGGTATCCGTTTCTTTCATATACCGGATTACCGAACCTGCATCATACTGCCCGGCATCCTTTTCCCGAAATACAGTCTGAAGAATCCTTACCTGTTCCTGATACCAGTATTTTTTCATTTTCCCCCCTGTTCTGTCTATGCTCTTGGAAGCACTGTATTTACCTGTCCACCCTTTAACCATACCCTCAGGTTATCAAAAACAATATCTGCTCTCAGCTTCATGGATTCCTCCGAAGCAAAGGCTATATGAGGGGTTACCAGACAGTTTGCGGCATGCAGCAGCGGATGATTGGCCGGTACAGGTGGTTCCATTTCGAATACATCAACTGCAGCCCCCGCAAGACGTCCTTCGTTTAAGGCATCAGCCAACGCACACGAATCCACCACTGGTCCACGTGCCGCATTGATAAGAACAGCCGTCTTCTTCATCATGCCTATTCTTTCAGCGTTAACCAGCCCCTTTGTTTCCGGCGTAAGTGGACAATGAAGAGAGATGATATCAGATTTTCTTACCAGTTCCTCCAAAGGTACATAGGTAACATACTCCGGTACATTTTCCTTTTTATGTCGGGAAAAAGCCAGAATACGGCATCCCATGGCATGAAACAACTCCGCTGTTCTGCTGCCGATTGCACCATAACCGATAATCCCCACGATATGTCCCTTCAACTCCCTCCCTACAAGGCCATCCTTTGTTCCTTCCTCCCTGCAGCGTTTCTCCACCTGGGGTACCTTACGAAATAAATCAATTGCCATTCCCAAAACCAACTCCGCAACTGATTCATTGGAATAACCGGAAGCGTTGCTTACAGCGACGCATTTTTCCTTTGCGGCTTCCAAATCCACATGATCCACACCGGTAAATGCCACATCAATGAAACGAAGAGACGGACAGGATCTGATAACCTCACCGGATAAAGGCATATTAGCCAGCATGATGACATCTGCATCCTTTGCCCGTTCCATCTGTACGGCAGGATTTGTATTTTTCTCATAATAACAGAAGGAATGTCCCTCCTGTACCAGTTCCTGTGCATATTTATTCAATTCATTTTCGGGAATTCCCAGTGACTCCAATAATACAATCTTCATTTTTTCTGCTCCTTTTCTTCTATTTATTTACTCTTATGATTTCCTGTTCTTCCAACCGGGGTATCATAATTACAATATCGTCTTTTTCCTGCATTACTTCATAGTGTTTACCGCTGATACAACTGACAGCTTTCAATTCCTTATCAAACCCTTGCAGCGTGACTTTCACAGGGCCGATGGGAAGGCTCTCCTCCAGCGTTCCCAAGGGTACATTACAGCCTGCCAGATTTACTAACTGAATCAGATACTGTTCCTCCTGCCGGTACACATTACAGTTTACATGGGCAGGAGCCTGCACCGTAACCGGAAAGTTTCCGCCTCCCGCCCATCTTACCGCGCCTTCCAACAACCTGTGGTGATCCGGGATATGATATGCCGAATAGCATCTGTCGATATCTGCAGCAAAATAGACAACCCGGGATCCGCTCTCCAGAATCCCAGCATAAACTGCCCCTTCACCACTTTTCTCACGAATCCAGGAAAATTCCGGGGGATAAATGGGAAATGCAGGAATAAAGTTACAGATTGGTTCCAGTTTTCCATGCGATGTACATATTCTCATTCTTCCTCCGAAAGGCAGAAGCTCAGTATCCGGTGTCTTACAAAATACCGGATGTTCGGGACAAGTTATTTCCAGATAAGTATGGCTTTCATGCACCAGCCAGTTATCTTCACCTTTTACTGAAATACCTTCCGCTTTTCCACAAATATCAATTCCGATATCCCGGTGCAGCTCCCCTGTTCCCTTCCATTCTCCATCTGTGTCATACAATGCTGTGTCCGAGGTCAGGATCAGGTCTTTACCGTCCGCAAGCCATTTTCTAACTGTTTTTTCCTGGCTTTCACTAAGAATTGCGATATTGGGAAGGATTAACAAAGAAAGTCGGTCCGCATATTTATTAATATCATCTGCATGAATAGGCAGAAAAGGAATCCCTGCCCTTGACAGGCTTTCCGTCATTCCTTTAAAACAGGCCGCACTTTTTTCATCAGCTTCATCCCGCCCATAATAAATTGCACTTTCCTGGTTCCATACCACTCCCACATTGGCAATATTAATACGGTTTCTGAAATAATTTTTGTTTTCCCCTGCAAAGCGGAATAAATCCCAGGATATGGAGAATTTTCTATGATCACGGGTACCTCCTCCCACAAAGTGAAACCAAGGGGCAATCCCTCCAGCCATTCCCGTCATCATCCATTTACGTACTTCCTGGGCCTCTCCTCCGGAGAGCCGGAAGGTCCGCTCTCCTTTATAATAATGCGCCATACTTTCTGCAACAATTATATTTTCCTGTGATGCAAAACGAAGCAGCGCACCATTCAGGGAATTCTGCTCAAAACCGCTGTTATGATCTCGTGACTGGTGATCACAAAAGATAAAGGGGGCATCCTTAATCAGTCTTTTGATATCATAGAACCGGCCTCCTGTTGAAAAAGGATCCGCATTGACCATTCCAAACCACTTGCAGTCCTCTCCGCCGCATTCCGATGTTACCCTGTTAAAAAACTTCCAGTTTCTGACTCTTGTATCATAACTCCATCGGATCCATTTCCGGTAAACCGGATCTTCCCAATCCGGCTTTTCAGGCAGTTCACAGCCTGTCTCCTCATAAAACATCTTACGACAGTTCTCACAATAACATATGATCTTGTTCCCCGGCCCCGACCAACTGTTGTCTGCAAAACCGTCAGGATGATATTTCTCAATAATTTCCCGGAAAACCTCAGGAATGAATTCATGATAGTACCCTCCGTTTACACAGGCCATATATCTTCCCTGACTCAAGACAGGCTGTCCGTTTTTGTCCCTGCAATACCACTCGGGATATTGTTTATACATTTCTTCTGTAGTACAGTTAATATCCATTCTTGCAATAACAGTCAGTCCTGCTTCCCTGGCAGCCTGATTCCAAATCCCGAAATAGTCCTGATCCCCCAGGCCATTTGCCTTATATTGATAAGAGAAACGGCTGCGATAATAACTGACTATACCACCGCAATTGATAATAACGCCTTCAACACTGCTCTTCTTCCAGTAATCCTTCCAAAAGGACAAATCACATTTTAGCGGATCATCCTCGGTCAGATTTACCTGTCCCCATAAAAATGTTTTCTGATACCATGGTTCCATCTTATTTCTCCTTTGCCGTTATAAGAATTGCCATATATAGTCCCTTTACACAAACCTTTAGGCTTCTATCACAAGCAATTTTCCTTTTTCCGTCTTCCTTCAGATGCTGCACCCTTTTCACTTCCAGACCCGGGAAAGTAATCTTAACCTCCACAGGCAAAGGTGCATAAAACGTAGTACCATTAAAACCGGAATAATTCAGAAGCTGCAAAAGATATGTATCCTTTCCGCAGCGGTGGAAAAAAACCTCTGCGCAGGGGGATGCACTGACACGGATAAAATCTTTTTCTTGTTTCGGCAGGACATCCAAAAACAGATTTTTGTAATCCTCATATCCATGGGAATAATAAAGCAGCCCCGGCATCCAGGGATAATAAATCGATTTTCCTTCCCGGACGGAAATGCAGCTCTGCTCCGTCACCTCATGCCCGAAGCAACGTTCCGGGGGGCCGTACATGCTGGCGGAAATCAAAGGCATATAATTCAGGTTTTCCGCAAGAGGCTGCATAAAATAATAATCCTTATCCAGATAAACCCAATCCCTGTCCTGAAAATGAGTGAATACCTTTTTAGGTTCCGTAAGCATATAGCTGCCGCGCACCTTCTCCAGTTTTTCTCCCAGCGTTACGGAAAACAGTCTTTTCAAGTTTTCCCTGCTATTCCTGAAAGTCAGGCCCGTACCAATAATTACGGCTCCGCTTTTTTCCAGAGCCTCCGCCGTCGATGACGGAAGTTCCTCCACCCCCGGAAGAATGACAGCCGCATAGGCATTTGCCTTGCTTTCCAGGATTGCCGTTTCCCGTACATCCGTCACATCAAACAGCAGATGTGCCTCTTTCAGCATTTTATAAATTCCAAGATATTCTTTCTGCGCTTCTGCACCACTTTCCAAAGGATTAACAAGAAGAATGGATGCACAGGACTGCAGGCTGCTGAAATAATCTTCATATTTCTCATGAAACCTGAATATCTTTTTAACTCCTTCAAAATTGCGTTTATCCGGATAGGTATCAAAGCCGCCTATTATACACCAATCCAGATTCCCCCCTGCCGCCATATCTCCATATAGTCTGAGTTCATTTAGATAGGGGGAGACTCCCATAAACCGATAGAAAATATCTACCGCATTAATGACACAATTGCTGGAATATTTATCGTCAAAGGTTCCCTGTACACAGGATACATTATTTTCGCTTGCCATCATCCAGAACGGATAGGGCCTATCCACCGCTGAATTAGATTCACTCCTCACAAGATCTACATTTCTGTGGCTGTACGTACACACCGCCACCTCCGGATTCAGGGCTTTAACCTTATGGTATATTTTAGAAAGAAGATCCTCTGTCGTAAATTTTTTAAATTCTTTATATTTCAAATATACAGGATCCTCCTCTTTTTCTTCCTTCGGAAGATCCATACCGCAATACTGCGCAAACCGCTGCCGACAGCTATCACATTGGCAGATTCCCACATACCGGTTACTGTAATCCCTTGTCTGATAGCCGAACATATTGAAAAAAACACCATCCACAGGATAATTGCCGATCACTTCTTCCAGTATCTGCAGGGAACATTCCTGCTGATACGGACCGTTTACACAGACAGCCGCCGTATCATTATAAAGAACAGGCTCTCCCTGAATTGATTTATTGTACCATTCCGGATGATTCTGTAAAAATTGTATATGCGTTTTGCTGAAATCAAATCTTGCTATCACTCTGATTTTGTTTTCATGACATTTCCTTAGAAGATTACCAAAGAAATCGTCTCTCAGATAGGGGCTCGTTATCTGGCATTCCAGCTGTGTGGGATAAAATGCGGTAATTCCTCCGCATCCCACCATGCATACATCCGCACCGAATTCTTTCAAAGTTTCCACATACCGCTCTACATCCATTCCTGCATCAATATCCCGCAGATTATTTTGTATCATTCGGAATCTTTTTTCTGTCCACCAGCCCATATCCCCACCTGCTCCCTTTATTAATTCCAATTTATTCCATAATAATTATATCCCATACTCGAAGGCTTTCCAACTGAATCCAGACCCGGCCGCCTTTTTCTTCCCAGGAAACATGTGTTCCCTCCAAAGCAGAATATATGCGGGAAATCTTGTCTTTCTGCCATCTGTCTGCAGACACTTCCATCTCCAACTGATGACACACAACAGTATTGCGAAGCGGTCTGTTTCCGATCCCATTAACCAGATGTATGAGAAATTTACTATCTGTCCTGTAGGCATATACAAAGATCCCTTCCGGCAGCTTTACTGCGTTAAAGCTTTTGTCCCCATCTGACAAATACGAAATGCAGTTTTCAAAAAGCTGCTTCTGATCCTCTAATCCGATCTGCAGCATCAACCAGGAAAGTTCAAAGAAACCGGTTAAAACCCTGCCCTTTCCTATCCTGTTTTCCAGTAGGAGCGGTATATCTGTATGCTTTACAGGAATTCCCGCACGCTCCGGTGGTGCTCCGACTCCATCAGGAGGGGCAAATGGAGGAACCAGTGTCATGTGTATAGTGGTTCCTTCCTGCGGCGTAATATAAAGCAGATTTCCTTTTATGGGAATATATCCGGTTCGGGTAAGATTGGTATCCAGACCCGTGCTTTCCGATTCAAGAGCCCCATAAGCCGCCGAAATATCATGCCCTGTACATACCTCTTGCCGGATTCCCAGCAAGTTCGAAAAGCTTTCCGTGATTTCGGCATCCGTTTTTTCCGTGTATAGTCCGCCTCCTGCCTCCACATAAGCCTTCAGCATACCCACGCTGGCCTCATTTACTGGAAAACCATCAGGGAGTATGACTACCTTATACGCCTTTAACCGATCCGGATCCAGATGCCAGATATCCATGATATCAAAAGGTATATGGCAGGACATCAGTCCCTCTACAAAGCCCAACTCGGAGGCCTGCGCATTCCACAGCAGAAGAATCTCAGCCGCAGACCTGGCTCCCTGCATCAGCCGGTCCGAACATGCTGCCTTATGAGTTACTTTTTTCATGGTCTCCAGAAGCCTTTGATCGGCAATTACCGCATCAAAGCCTGTGAGCGAATGCCAGAGCTGACCGTTGGAGGCGGGAATCTGACTCAGCCAGAATTCATATTCTGCAGCAGGAAGGCCCGTGTGCCTCCAATCCATGCCCGGGCAGGAGTGGATAATGCCAAAAGGTCTGGGAACATCAGGGATACACTGACCGAGCTTCATATTCAAAGAGGGCTTCCAGGAAAAAGGAAGATTCTTTTTCCCTGCGGAAAGGATATCCTGAGCCTCCGTACAGACCATATCTGCCGTTTCATAACGAAGATCCAGATTCTCCGGAAAGCCCGTACCGTCTTCCCGATAGGTTCCATAATAAAGTATGACAGGGATCTCTTCTTTCCGCCGCTTCACCGTATGGTATAATATGGTCATATTATCCCGCAGGCACCGTGTCTGCCAGTCCGGCTCCCATTCCTCAGTCCTTGCGGGCAGCTCTTTTCCATACAGTTTTCTGTATTTTCTCCTGCAGTTTTCACAGAAACAGTTTTCCATATGGGGAGCATTAAAGAAAATACCGTCTATATCCAGACTGGCAAGAGCCTCTTCTATAACTTTTGCTGCAAATGCCTCATTTCTGTAACCACCGTTAATACAGGTAGACATCAGAAGAGACCAATTCCCCATACGACCACTGCCATAGCATACCGGTTTTCCTTCCCTGTTCTTTACAAACCATTCCGGATGCTGTAAATATACAATATCATCGGTTTTGCTGAAATCAAACCTTCCTATGACCCGGATCCCTTTTTCATGACAGCTGCGGATCAGTTCCTCCAGTAGTCCGTTTTCCGATAGGTATTCATTAATATGATGAAAAGGGATGCAGCTATCATACCATGCATAAATCCCTCCCACATTCAGAACCACAGCATTGGCTCCTGCTTCACAGGCATTTGTCGCAATCTCCCCGGGGACCATCTGTTCCGTATCCTGTATCTGCAGATTATACTGTATTACCCTTAATGCGTTATGCCACCATTGTTTTTTCATTGTAAAATCCTTTTTTATTTACTGTTTAATACCGCTTACCGCCACACTTTGTACAATGTATTTCTGCAGAAACAGGAACATGATACTCAAGGGAATGGCACTGATTACCGCAACCGCCATTCTCGGACCATAATAAATGGAATCCTGCTGAGCGTTGAAAACAGAAACCCCTACCGATATCAGCTGTTTTTCAGAACTTCTAATCACTACCAAAGGCCACAGGTAACTATTCCAGTTACTCAGTATCTGCAGAATGGAAAGTGTTGCTATCAGCGGTTTGGACAGCGGGATGATAATCTGCAGGAAAATCCTCCATTCACTTGCTCCGTCTATATATGCGGATTCTCTCAGCGAATCAGGAATTGCTTCAATATTCTGTTTGGCAAAAAAGATACCGTATACATATGCACAGGCTCCCATGAGAAGCGGTGCATAGGTATCCAGAAGTCCCCAGCTTTTATACTGCAGATATAATGGAACCATCCTGGACTCGAACGGTATCATCATAACCGCAAGCATAAAAATAAACCAGAACTGCTTGCCCACAAACTTTCCTTTTGCAAATGCATATCCGCACATGAGGGCAAAAAATACGGCAAGGAAGGTATGTACAACGGTAACGAATATTGTGTTCAAATAATATCTGACAAGGGGGATCGTATTAAAGGCCACCTGGTAATTAAACAGGGAAAATTCATGGGGTACCAGCGAAAACTCCGGGAGTGTGGATAATGCTTTTCTGTCAAAAGAAAGAACAATGCACCATACAAGCGGAATCAGAATCACTATTAACATAAGTAGCAGTACAGTGATCAATATAACTTTCCTTATTTTTTTAGCTCTCATAGACGCTCCTTTTAGGCTTCTTTCTTTTTAAAGAATCCTGTCATTTTCAGATTTATTAAAGTAATTACAAAGGTCAGAATAAACAATATCATGGCGCCTGCCGAAGCGATGCCGTATTGAGGACTTTCAAAACTGAACTGATAGATATACATAAGAATCGTCTGAAGGGTTCCTCCGGGTCTTCCCGCCGAGGTATTTCCTCCAATAATAAATAGATCAGAGAATCTGGCCAGTCCGTTGATAATAGAGGTAATAAAGAGGAATGCAAAGCAGGAGGTCATCTGCGGTATCGTTATATACCACCATTGTTTCAAGGCGTTTGCCCCATCCACTTCCGCAGCTTCATAAATTTCACTTGGTATAGATTGCAGGCTTGCCAGGTTAATCAACATGGAATAGCCAATACTCCCCCAAACGCTCAATATCGTTGCCCCAAACCTGGAATAATGGGAATCCGACAGCCAGCCAATCGCAATTTCATGACCGGTAAGCATAGAGAGCGCATTATTTAAAAGACCTCCGTTAGCTTTCAGAACCACCTGAAAAATAAGTACCACACTGACGCCGGTGATAATATTGGGGAAATAATAGCCCACACGGAAAAAGCTCTGCCATTTTCCTTTCCCTACATTATTAATCAGAGATGCAAGGATAAATCCCACAGGAATGGAAACCAGGCTCATCAGAGCCAAAAGAAACGTATTCCCAATAGATTTTACGAAAGATGAGTTATTCATAATTTTTTCATAATTTTGAAAACCGATAAATTTATCTTCTCCGAATCCAAGGACCTGAATATCATGAAAACTGTACTTGATGGTAGTCAGCATGGGGATATAGGTCAGCACTATCAGGGTAATTATGCTGACTATGATAAAAGAATACCATACAAGCTGCTTTTTTATTTTCAACTTCAACGCTTGTCTGTCTTTCATTCAGTAAACTCCTTTTATTATAAGCGGAACCAGAAAAGCCCACGCTTTTCCGGTTCCTGATTATTTAGCCTTAATTTAATGTACTCATATAATCATCAAGGTTCTTTTTAACATAATCCATTGCAGTATCCGCATCCATATTTCCCTGGAACATTTCATTCAATACCGTTGTAAGGTCATTGGCAAAGGTTCCGAAGTTACTGCTGTCATAACAATTATTCGCAGAAGCACTGAACTCCAGAGGGCTGGTGCTGACAACATAAGAAATGGGATCCGCATAATCCGCAGGCATATATCCCCCCAGCTTGCCGCTGGCTTCCTTATTTGCAGGAATGCTGTATGTATCAAGAATCCACTGCTGCACTACTTCATCCATCACCATAAATTTCATAAATTCCCACGCCAGATCCTTCTGTGAGCTGGTATTACAGATTGCCATATTCCAGTCGCCCATATGGCTGGAAGTGATTCCTTTGAATTCCCCATCCTGAATCTTGGGAAGGGCTGCCAACATATACTTGTCCTCAAGACCGGCTGCCTTTATGGTATTGTATGCGCTGTAAGCATCTTCAATAATAAACATTGCCAGATTATTGTCCTGAGTATATGCATTTCCCATATCCAGACCTTCAATATAATCTGGGCTTGCATATGAGGAAAGTTCCGTCAGGTAGTTTAATACTTCCTTTGTTTTATCGTTAACAAAGTTCACTTTTGTAGTGCCAAGGCTGTCGCCCCATTCATAAATATCATTATTAAACGCCCTGGCCGCCCAAATATAGTTCTTATTGGCGCTAGCTGCTGCAATCATACTCATGCCATAGGTCTGGTTACCGGTTACCGGGTCAGTTCCCGTTGTCGCTTTTGCCAGATCCAAAATATCCTGTGTCGTCCAGTTTTCAGAATCAGGAAGCTCCAGTCCATAGTGTTCGAATATTTCCTTATCCAGTACTACCATAACCGGATTAACCGTAATGGTCAGGCCATAAGGTACATACTCAGAAAGCGGTGCGATTTCGGAATTTTTTCTCATGGCCATCATACCTACCGCATCCTTAACCTCTGGATTCTTTTCCAGATATCCGGTCAATGGTTCACATACCGGAACAATGGAAGCACCGTGAAGGATAATATCCACATCTCCTGATAATGCCGCTGTCTGGCAGGCTGCTTTCCAATTATCCCAGGGAATAGTCTCAATCTGCAAATCTACATTGGGATACAGTTCTTTCCATCTGTCAATAACCACATTATAGCCTGGCTTGGAAACACCGGTAACGATATCTGTGCTTCCATCTTCCCCTACCGTTGTAAACAGCCCCGGACCATATAATTTGAGTGTTCCGGAAAAATCATTATTAGCGTCAGCTTTTTGTGTTCCGGTTTCTTCTTCGGAAGTTTGTACCATACTTTCCGCAGTGGTTTCCTTTCCTGTTTCTGCAGGTGCCTGAGTCTGGCTGCTGTCACTGCCGCCACAGCCTGCCAGCATGGATACTGTCAATACAGTTCCCAAAATCATTGCAAGAATCTTTTTGTAATTTTTCATTTAATTCCCTCCCGTTTGTTTTTTTCTCTTGCTGAGATTGTATTTATATTATAGAAAGAGTAATCGGTCTTTCCCATGTTTGGGCAAACAAAGATGTCTTTTATTTTTGTATTTGAGATACAAAAATAAAAGACATCCGAAATCTGTATATTTAATTAATCCTGATAGATTTGCTCCTTTCTTTTTAAATAATAATAAAATCCGTTTACAAATTCCCTGTCATTGTTATTTCCCAGGGGATCCACATTCAGACTTTCTCTTATTTTATCCAATCTGTATATCAGTGTGTTTTTATGAACATGCAGCAATTTGCTGGCATCATTCAGATTAAAATTAGCTTTACGGAGTGCTTCCATAATTTCTTTGAAGCTATTGACAAATTTACTATCAAAATTCCGTTCAATTGTATAATAAGAAACCTGAAGCTCTGTGAGTGGGAGAATGGACATAAAATACATGCTACTATGATCATAAAAATAAAAACTTCCTCCGGTTCCCATATTTTTCTTCAGCCATAAACAGTACCCATATCCCATTCGGTAATATAAAAAATCACTCTGGAATGCACCTACATAAATTGTATAGGAACACCCTGCGCTTCTCATGTAACGCAGCCCGTCTGCAATAGCTTCTCCTATCACATATTTATAATTTTTCATAAGCTCAGTCAAAGGATTATTCAATGCTTTATACAAAAGAATATCTCCATCTCTTGTCATGCAGAGCAAATCCTGAGGGGAATGATCTCTGCTGTTGCGGAATGCACTTAATACATTTTCCCTTATATCCCTTTCACTCTGAATACTTATTAAGACCGGCATTCGGATAATGTCTTCTTTTAACTGAAGGGGCTGCATAAACCGTTCCCAATCCCCCTTCTGCAAATCTTCATTATATAAGATAATATTTAAAAGCTGCTCTTTCAGATTACGCCTCTGCATTTTTTCATATTTATATAATTCATGCTCCAACATAACTTCGACAGACATTTTTATTACCAAGGCTATGGGCATAACCTCTTTGGGATCTCCGGTAATTCCAATAACCCCCTCTTTGCGTTTTTTATAATATATAGCCATGTTAACGCCCTTTTTTACTCCAAATTGAGTGTTTTCATTGTCTACTATTATTGTATCTTTTTCTCCCTGTATTATTTGAAGAGCTACTTCATGGAAGGTTCCAATCCGGGAAGTATTTTTACTGGCAATAATAATACCCTTTTCATCCATAATATTAACATTGTATTCTGTATATTGAGTAATTCTTTCAATGAATTTTTTTGCCAGTAATGTATCTATCATTATAATCTCCAAATCCTTTAATCTGTTTTCTGTCACTACACTATTAATGTATAATAACATTTCCTAACTATAATCATTAGTTTTTAAATTACAAAACAGATTAAACAATTTGGTTTTAAAATACAAAGATAAAAGAGGCCGGCAGGTCATATTTCCTGCCGGCTTCCTTTATCAATTATTATGTTTGTGGTGCCCATGATTTAATTGCGGCAATCGAATTACCCATATCACACAATTGTTCTTTTACGCATACTGCATCAATTATATATGTTTTGTTCGCTGCTTTTGCCCTTTCGAGCGCTTCCCTTAATTCTTCAGGTGTAAAAACACGTTCTCCAATACAGCCAAACCCTTCAGCCACCTTTATATAGTCGATCGTACCGTCCTGATTGTAAGGCATTCCAACTGCATACTCAAAACCATATGCCCCCTTTTGATTCTGGCGGATCAGACCCAGATTGGCATTGTTTACAATTACAATAATTATTGGTTTATCAAATACTGCCGTGACTGCAATTTCTTCTCCCATAAAAGTAAATCCAAAATCGCCAAGTACTGTGACTGCATAATTTTCCGGATGGGCTACTTTTGCACCGAATGCTGCGGGAATTTCGAAACCAAGTGTTCCGGCTCCTCCTGACGGCAGATATTTACCCGGTTTATCTATTTTTTGCAACTGCCCTGACCATATCTGAACAATTCCACATCCGGTTGTAAACATTGTATTTTCATCAAAAGCCCGGTTCACTTCATGAAATACTCGATGTGGCATAATTGGCACACTGTCATAATCCGTCTTTCTAGCCATTTCTTCACGTAATATTGGCAAAGCCGCAACTCGCTCATTAAAGAAATTTTTCAGTCCTTTTTCCTTTGCCGCTATATTAAGAAATTTAATTGCTTCAGCGGCATCCGATACAATTCCAAGATCCGGTTCAAATACCTTACCAATCTGTTTCTCACAGATATCAATATGAATAAATTTTCTTTCTCCACAATATACTTTCAAGTCGCCTGTATGTCTGTCCGAAAAACGACATCCGATTCCCAGTACCAAATCCGAATCAAGCAGATACTTATTTCCAATTGGCTGTCCCACCTGGATTCCCGCATGACCTGCATTCAAAGGATGATTTTCAGGAATTCCCCCCTTGGCCATATAGGTTGTAATAATAGGAATCTGATAGTCTTCGGCAAAATGAATTAAAGCTTCTTCCGCTTCAGCAAGACGCACACCGCCGCCCATAATGATAACCGGATTTTCTGCCTCCGAAAGCATATCAATAGCTTTATTTATTTTTTCAGGATCTGGTACCGCAACAACAATCTGTTTTGGTTCATAAGCTTCTATATCAAACTCCAGTTCTCCCATTTGTATATCTAACGGAAAATCAATTAATACTGGTCCCGGCTTACCTTCCCTCATCAGGAAAAAAGCTTCCCGCATTATCTCCGGCACATCTTCAGCTTTCATAGGACGGAATACTTTCTTAGTAACTGTATCTGCAATACTTACCATATCAACACACTGGAATGGATCCTGATCCAACTGCCATGTATTCGCCTGCCCCACAATTGCCAGCATTGGGATTGAATCAATATTTGCAGTATATAATCCTGTTACAAAATTAGTAGCTCCCGGTCCCGCCGTACATATTGCAAGTGCAATTTTATGACTCGCCCTGAAATATGCATCTGCCGCATGGGTACATGCCTCCTCATGTCGCATTCCATAATGTGCAATAGGGGCATGTTCTAAATACTTATACACCGGATTAATCCCTGCTCCTGGTATACCGAAAGCATCTGTAATCCCTTCCTTTACCATAATTTGAACAATTGCTTCTGCTGCTTTTAATTTCATATTCACTCCTGTCTGCGCGTTCAACAGCACATTTGATTAATAACAAATATTTTTTATACTTACCATTCTTATCAGCGATCCTGATCAAACCACACATTATTCGCTTTAAGAGTTCCATACAGTTCCCTATATGGAAGATCCCTCACGTTATCCTTGTTAAGTCTGACACATAGCGCTGCGGCAGTTCCTGCAGCCTGTCCTTGTGCCATACAGGATACCGTATTTCTTGTAGACATATGTGCATGATGATCTGAAGTAACCATCATACCCACAGCAAATAGGTTCTCCATATTCTTAACCAGCATTGCACGATAAGGGAATCCATAAGTTTCTCCATTTTTCACCTGGAAATTCGGTGCTTCGTCATGGAAACCATAAGAAAAAACATCGTCACTGAAATGCACTCCATTGATCACTTCTTCATTGGATAAATCATACTCGCAGTCAATACATCTCGCTCTTCTAATAGTAATTGCCGGACTTGTCCTGGCAATAAATGCATTTTCACTTCCCGGTATAACATCCTTCAGAAGCTTTAACGCCTCATACTGTCTTCTTCGCAGTTCATATTCAGCTTCCGACAACTCTTTTGCATCTGTTGGACTAACTGGCATATGATAATTAAGCTTAATGAACATAAAGTAATTATCATGAAGAGTTGTCGTCACCGTATGCATTCCAAGTTCTTTCGCCCTTTTGCCATATTCCGGATTAAGCTTATTCCAATCACCGTCTACACGTATAAGCTGTCCGCTGCGGCCGCTTCGGGGACCAAGTGCATACTCTTTTAACGCATTATTTTTTTTGAGGAACTGATAATATTTATCAATATCAATCCCTCCAATACCCATACTGTTTGCAACCGCATAGTCATTTGGTTCCATATATCCCGCACCTGCCAACGCACATACATCCCCATAACCGGTGGAATCAATAAACATTTTGGCAAGCAATACCTGATTTCCCTGATGGTTCGCAATAATAATCCCGGTAACCCGCTGTCCTTCCCTTAATACATCTGCTACCATGGTATTTACATAAATATCAACTTTTTCTTCCCGAAGCATCTGCATTGCTACATATTTATACATTTCTACATCAACACAAAGTGTGTCTGAATCATAACCATAATTCATTAAGGTTTCATTATGTCCTGATGCCCCTCTTAATGCGGTCAGCCTGGTAATCATTTCTTCTGGAAGTCCTCTTACAACCTTTCTTTTTTCCGTCCCCGGAAACGCTTTCCACAGATTATAAAAGCTGTGCAGCCCACATCCTCCTTCTGCAGCAATTCCACCTACATATCCTTTACTCTCCACAATTGCCGTTTTTGCTCCGCCACGTGCTGCCGAAATTGCTGCAAAGACACCACTGGTTCCACCTCCGCACACAATTACATCATACTTCTGTGCAGAAAATTTTCTTTCTGATTGAAGAACATATTCCATATTATTGCTCCCCTTTTCCTAATCTAAAAATACATTCTGTTCTTTCAGTACCTCACGTAACCTGTCAACATCAAGCTGTCTTGGCAAACATCTCTGTTTTATACAAAGTGCTGCAGCCGTTCCAACTGCCTGCCCCTGTGCCATGCAGGATACCGTGTTTCTTGTGGACATATGCGCTTCCCACTCACTGGTAATCATACGACCGGCTACAAGCAAACCTTCCACAGCTTTCGGAAGAAGCGCACGATAAGGGAGCCCATAATATTTTCCGTCCTTAATCATAATCCGCGGTGCACAATCATGAAAACCATATAACATTACCTCATCGGGAAATCTTGCTCCATTCACTATCTCATCAAGAGAAATATCATACTCACAGTCAATAACCCTTGTCAATCTTACGCCAACCCCTACTGGTGTCCAACTCACATAAGCCTTTTCAAACCCCGGCACATGCTCTCTGAGCATACGTGAAAGAGTCATAACCTGTCGGCGAAGTGTTATTTCGGCTTTGCTTAATTCCACTGTATTTGTTGCATCCACCGCTTTCAAATTAGCGGCATTAATATAACCATAATTCCCTTCATACAAGGAAAATCCGAGAGGTCCCCACATACCGCTCTTTTCCATATATTCCCTGAATATAGGTATTTTCTTTAACTCAAAGCCCAAACGTATCACATCATCAGTCTCACTGCCCTTATCTGCCCGGATTAATTGGTTTACCATATTATTATCTTCCAGGAAACGCAGAAGTTTTGGCATATCAACATTCATCATTCCAAAAGGCATACCAACGGATGTTGTACCATGCTTCTTAACAAATGTGGCTCCTGCCAAAGCTGCAATATCCCCATCTCCAGTTGTATCTATCACATTATCCGCAAGAACGGCTTCTCTACCGGACTTACTTTCTATAATAACTCCGGAAACGCGGTTTCCGTCCTTTATGACATCAACCACCATCGTATGCAGGAGCACTGTGACATTACACTCTTCCAGCATCTCAAGCGCCACTTCTTTAAAAATTTCCCAATCAATTAAAGTAATAACGGAATCATAGCTACCACCCTTTTCCTGTTCCAAATGTCCGGGTGATCCTCCCTTTTGTTTTATTCTCTCAATAATTTCTTCAGGAATCCCTCTGACCACCTGTACTTTTTCAGTATCCGGAAAAGCCTTATACAAATTAAAAAAGCTATGTAACGGGCCGGCACCATTTATCATTGTTCCGCCTACAAACCCATATCGGTCTATTAATACTGTTCTGGCACCATTTCTGGCGGCTGCAATTGCTGCTACGATTCCGGCAGTACCTCCGCCCGCAACAACTGTATCGCATATATAATTAACAGGTGTCTGTTTTTCTTCTTTGATATATCTTTTTTCCATTGCAACTCCCATCTTTATATTCTGCTGCGTTTATAATATAAGCGGCAAATCCATATTCTCAATCATTTACTATAATTACTTGGTAAGGATAAGGATAAATGGGATTATATATTCCAGGATACATACTGCAAATACCGGCATTTTCCTGTACAGTAATATAAACCATCAGATCCCAGTCTGTTGTCACGTATTCTCCCGGTATCACGGCCTCATACCCTTCATCTGCTTCACTCATTACCAAAGTAAGAAAAAGTCCTTCAGTCTGGTTTACATGTCTGTAATGAAGAACTGGCTTTTCCGGCCATCCCCCGATTCCGGACTTTCCAACCTTAATCAGAATGTCACTGCCGGCTTTTACTTCTGCCGGGAACTCGGCAAATAAACTCAGTTCCTTTTCCTCTGCCACTTTTGTTTCACAGCAATTAACTGTTTCAGAGCCTTTCAGAAGATTTACTATTGTCTCTAAATCTGCTTCCAGTTCTTTTTTTAAATCTCTCCAAGTACCTCTCCTTGTTTTTGTACCGGCTGAACTAAAATCAAGATCATGATAATAAGCCTGTTCCCCTTTTTCAGAAAGAAGTTCCCAATAGCCTATTGCCTTTCTGAATATTTCCTCACATTTTTTCAGACACCTATAATCCTTATTCTGCTTCCACCAGGCCAATTCAATAGCCGCTTTGATTTTGTGTGCATGATATCTGGCCATATAGCAAAGCATATTTATATCCACCGTCAGTGCCCTGTATTCCGCATTTTCCTCATCCCCAGAAATAGAGCGTGCCTGTTTTAATTTATCTTCTGCTCCATCTGCCAGTGTCAGCAGCCACGAAGCATACTGTGCCGGCGTATATTTGCCTGCCATTTTTTTCTCTACACAATCTTTAACATATTCTTCCACACCATAAAATAAACCATGGTCACTGGGCTCTGTAGAACCATACGTGATTTCTTTTTGGAAATCATACTTCTCTGATTCATACAAATTATTTTCATTAAATAAAGCAAAACCGGTACTCATTTCAGTCCAATAACGCAAAGAAGGATGAACGGGCATATGTACAGTTGTAATTAATGGAATAATCTTACTAGCTTCCGCAAGTGCCTGTTCCAGAATTTTGCCTCTCCCTTTTCCAAAATGGGCATCAAATTCTCTAATCCACACCTTTTCAGGAGTGTCTGTACAATATCCCAGTCGTCCGAACATGGTATACCACATCCAAAACCTCTCATCTTCCCATTTTCCGTAACGCAATGACTCATCAGCAAATGTATTCCATACTTCTTTATGCGAAAGTTCATGACCATATTTCAAAGAGAGAGGTGCATTAACCTGGAAGCCTGCCGCCCCCGAAAGGCCACAACTTTTGGAAAAACGTCTTGCATAGTCTGCATCTCCCCACAAAAACAAATTGGTTGAACCATAGTTCCACAATCTGAAAATAACACTATAATATCTGGGCTTCTTTAACATATCCGCATAAGAATATCTTCTTGAATGATTATAGTTATCTAGCTGTGCCAGTTCTTCACTTCTCATCGTTGATAGATGATATGGTAATGCCGCATGCTCACACCAATACTTTGTAGGCACTTCCACTTTTAGTCCTCTTCCGAATGCATGTCTTATCATTGTTTCCGTCAGCCCCTTGGCCCGCAGATCAAGTGTAAAAATTTTACCTAATTCATTACCAGCATCGGCAACCGCATCTGTACAATGATTCCAGAAAGTCTCTGCAGATACCTGCGTACCTACCCCAGACTCATGATTAACTCTAAACTGTACAATATCAATATCCGGAACCGCTTTTAGCAAAGCTTTCATCCCACAATAGCAATATTCACTAAGTACATTTTCCTCTTCCGGCAGCCCCGATACAAGCTCTTCCTGTTCCGTCGTCCATGGTCTTTGCTGCCATGTTGCCAATACAAAAGCGATACCATACTCATGACAGAGGGATACAATCTTCCGAAGCATATTTTTATTTTTTTCTTTTTGTTCCGGCCCAAATACCTTAACCTTAATCTCCGGAAACTCTTCCACCTCTGTAAAAAAAGGATATGGCGGAGACATATAGGCCGTATCAAATCCCAGAATTAAACAAAAACGGTTAAATCTCGCCTGTGCCAACCGCTCTAAATAATAACGCCAGAATTCCTCTGACAGGAACCATTCATTATCAAGATGACCCAGAAGATAACGGTCCATGCATCTGACTTCATTTTCGGGAATCTCTGTTCGGTTTTCTGCATTGCGAAGTGCCTCTATCCCCTCTGTTCGAATTTGTTCCGCCATCTCCAGAAGCGTATACATAAGTCCTACCTGATCTGAGCCTGCAAGCAGAAGTATGGTTCCTTCCACCATTTTACACCAACGAAGAATCGTACTCTGAGGTTCTTTCACCGGTTTCTCTCCGTTGCTTTTCAAGAGGACTTCAATTCGCTGATCCCGTACACTGCCAACAACAATAACAAAATCCTCCCTATTGCTCTTCTCTGTAAAGTGGTTCAGTACCTCAATCTTATTTCCCGTTTCCATTATGGCTTCTTCCAGCTTCTTTTTTCCGAAAGCAGCACATCCTTCTACATCAAAATAGCATATCCTTTGTTTTCTGCTTACTTCCATAATCCTTTCTTTCCTCTCTCTGGTAGGTAATATTATATTTTTCAGTACACTATACAGTTATTCTCCCTATTCTTTCATTCCGGACGTAGCAATTCCTGCTACAAACTGTTTCTGAAATATAAGAAATACAATAAATATTGGAATTAATGAACATACAGATGCCGCCATAATAGCTCCGTAGCTGGATGCATTTTCATCCTTGAAAAAATTCAATCCCAATGGAATTGTTGCTAACTCTTTACTTCTGATATATACCAGTGCTGACTCATACTCATTCCAGGACGATACAAACTGAAAAATAATTAACGCACTGAATGCGGGTACTGCCAGAGGCATAATAATCCTGGAAAAAATAGTGAAATGGCTGGCACCGTCAATTTTTGCAGACTCACTCAGCTCATCCGGTATCGACATAAAAAACTGTCTGAGCATAAATGTTCCGAATGCAGTAAACATCCCCGGAAGAATCAGCGCCCAGTGTGTATTGTAAAGGCCGATTGTCCGAAACATGGTAAATCTGGGAATTAACATCATCTGTGCTGGAAAGGCAAGTGTAGACAAATAAATCAAAAAAATCACATCCCTGCCTTTAAATTTAATCTTAGCAAACGCATAAGCTGCTAAAGAACTTGTAAATACCTCGCCCGTAACAGACAGCAATGTTACCTTTAACGAATTACCAAAGAATGTGGAAAAAGGTACATCTGAATTCCATACACGATTATAATTACTCCATGTAAAATTATCCGGAATCCAGTCAATAGGAAACGCAAATATGGTATTATCCGGCTTGAATGAAGCCGAAAGCATCCAGGCAAACGGAAGCAACATTGCAATTGAAATAACTCCCATAATTACGGTAAAAATAATTTTAACTATCAATCTTTTTTTGCTATAACCCATTCCAATCACCTCCCCTTATTAAACTTCATTTTTCTTCGTAAATATCATCCTTCCTATCGTAAATATAAATACCAGGAAAAACAATACCCAGGCCATTGCCGTAGCATATCCTATTTCATTATACTGAAAAGCATTTTTATAAATATAATATACAAGTACGGAAGATGAATTTCCCGGACCACCCTTGGTCATTACCTGTACCGGAGTAAATACCTGAAATGAACTAATAAATGAAATCATTGTCAGGAAGAACATTGTATTGCTGAGAGAAGGAATTGTAATGTAGAAAAACTTCTGGATTCCATTTGCTCCGTCAATTTCTGCTGATTCGTACAAGGATTTGGAAATTCCCTGTAAACCAGCCAATACAACAATAATATTGTAACCGATACGCTGCCATATTCCGACAATAATAATAGAAAGCAGGGATGTGCTTGACGCATTTAACCAGCGCGGCGGATTCTCAACTCCTAATGACATAAGTACCTGATTGATAGGTCCATATGACGGCAGGAATAAAATCATCCAAACCACAGAAACCGCAACCATTGAAGATACATTCGGCAGATAAAATGCAAGTCTCAGAATACCTTTTCCAAATACATATTCATTCAGGATAACTGCAAATACCAATGCCAGAAATATAGCAACTGGTACAAGCACAATACCATATATCAACGTATTGATAAGTGATCGTATAAATACAGTATCATGCAGCAATCTGGTATAATTCCCCAAACCTACAAACTCCATATTCTTAAAACCGGATGCAAAATTCCATTTGGTTACACTTAATCCGAGTGCCAAAATCAGTGGTATCAATTTGAATGCAATATATCCTATGAAGTTTAATGCCAGAAACGAATAGCCTGCCAGATTTTCTTTTGTCTGGAGTTTCATTGTTCCCGATTTTGTTTTTCCTTTCAATCTTGAACCAGAAATCATAATCACTTCCTATCAGACAGATGGCTCTTAAATACGGTATGCTCCTCTATGAAGAAAACATTTTTTAATCTGTAATACTCCTTTCACTAGGAGCATACCAGTACCGTCGGGATATCCCGCCATCGTCATAATTTTATGTATTAATCAGTTATTTATTTAGATAAATCTGCAGTGATCGCTGCATCTACACTCTGCTGCAGTTCACTCAGGGCCTCTTCTACTCCCATTTCACCGCTGAATACCAGAGACATTATATTCTCCATACCTTCCTGAATTGCTACATATCCCTGCTTAATTGTACAATCCTTACTCACAAGAGTACGATCCTTCATCATAGTATCCATAGCCATATCATAATCAAGTCCCGGCTTCTCACTGAAAATAAGTTCATTAAACGCACGTTTATCTTCTTCCTTATCAAATTCTACAGCTGGATGCATTGCTTTAGGTCCGGCAAACAGATCAGGTCTGTCAATACAGATATATTTTAAAAGTTCCCACGCTGCCTCAGGATTTTCCACATTGGCAGGTATACTCGCTGTTGAAGAATAACAGGTCGTAATCGTTTCTCCTCCATCAGGTGTAGGCATATCTACCATTCCAATATCCGTTCCTTCCGGAATATCACCATAACTTGATTTCAAATAAAGACATCCATATACCGGTGCAATCCACATTGCATATTTTCCATTGTAGAGACCTGCCATACCAACCGGGTCATTATTATACTGTAACGCAGTCATTTCTTCCACAGGAACGATACACTGATCCTTAAAAGTCATGTCCACAAAAAACTGCAGACTTTCTCTCATTTCATCACTTCCGAAGGTTGATGCCGTCAGATCATCGTTATAATAAACGTTATTTCCTAATTTTTGTCTTGCTATCAAATCCCAGTAATTATCAGAGCCGCTGCTGCCTGCTGTATCAATCATTGCTCCATATACCTTGTCTGCACCGCTTCCGCTGGTCAATTTATTGGCCGTCTCCCTAAATTCCTCCCAGGTCCAGCCTGACTGCGGATAATCCAAGCCGGCTTCATCAAACAAGTTTTTGTTAAAGAAAACCATATTAATATTATTACAATAAGGTATTGAATAATAATCTCCATTTATATTCTGTGTTTCTTCGATTGCTGTTCCCAGTTTTTCTGCGTAATCCCATCCTTCTTTATCGAAAAACTGCTTCAACCCCAAATATACTCCATCGTCAGCTCTCTGTCTTAAATCAGTATGACTTGCCTGCGTCATTACATCAATTTTTTCTCCGGAAGCCAAGGCCGTATTAATTGTTAATGTCATAGCATCCGCAAGCTTCTGATAAACCAAATTATACTTTCCAGCATAATCATTATTAAAATTTTCTATCAGCGGTGTAATATTATCAGGATTGGACCATGCATAAAAATCAAGTTCATAAACATCTCCGGAGTCTTTATTATTCTGACTCTCATTCCCGGCTACCGCCGATTCAGATGATGAAACACTTTCACCAGATGCTGGTGTGTCTTTGTTGCTCCCACAGGCCGCTGTCATTCCCACTGCCAATACTACGGTAAGTATAATTGCTACGTTTTTCTTCCATTTGTTCATTTTTATTTTCCTCCCAAATTAATTTTAGTTTACTGGACTCTAACTATTTTTCCTGCCCTCCTTTCCATAAAAAGCCTAAACTTCTATAATACTTGTCAATCCCTCTGGAATAACAGTAACCTTTTTTTCTCCGCCAACTATAGAATCTGCCATCTCCAAAGCCTGATCTAAATCGCAAGCAGGCAATAAATGCATTTGCTTAACAATCTCGGGATCTGCCCTACTAACAAGAATTATGTGATATTTATTTAAAATTCTCGCTAATATCTGCGATTGCCATTGATCTGCTTCTGTATCATTACGTCCTGTCGAAAGAATTCCGGCAAGTATTTTTCCGGCATCTTTCTCCTTGCTGAATGTTTTTAAGAATCCATCACCTCCGCATCCCTCCCTGCATTCTGCTACCATTATTATTACGCCATTCTCCTCGCAGCACGATTCAGCAGTTGCCATACCTTTTACCGCTTGATAAATATTCTGATCCATGGGGTAGCCATTATTGGAAGTAATTACAATTGGTGCCATTATCTTTTCTTCCATACACAATCCTTTTAAAAATTCTACCCCCTCTGAATGCGCGGCTTCTACATCTCCTGAAAATGCACCAATCACCCTATGTCTTGAATTGATTACTACATTAACGATATAAGCAAGACCAGCCTTACGAGCTGCATATACCATATCTTCATGAATCGGATTCCCTTTGAGCACACCATATTTAGCTCTGGAATCAGCAATAAATTCGGAACAATGATTAGCATACACGGTCTTTCGTGATGCTATCCCGGGAAGAACACTCTTTCTGCCTCCTGAATACCCTGCAAAAAAATGGGGTTCTATAAAGCCTTCTGCAATTAACAGATCCGCTTCTGCCGCCACTTTATTAATATACACTTTTCCTCCTGAAGGCAGTTCTCCAAGGCACACCTGCCCCTCATCATCGCAGTCATGAATGACTACCTGAACGCTGTCCAGAATCTCCTCACCAAATTTCTCAATTAATTCCTGTTTCGTTGTTTCCCTATGACATCCCGTAGCAATAAGAATTATTATTTCTGCATTGGGATTCCCCTCTTTTATTTCATTCAGTATAAAGGGAATTATCAAACGACTTGGCACAGGCCTTGTATGATCACTGGCAATAATAACAATTTTGTGCTTACCTTTCACTAAATCCACAAGTCTGCTGGTCCCGAACGGATGCTCCATCGCCTTCCTTATTATTTGTGTCTCCGTTTCCCCACTCTTGTAATGATCCAAATTACTCGTAATAACTCCCGCCACACGATTGTCATTTATATCAGTTTCTAAAAAACTTCTTCCATAAGGTATTTTTATTTTCATATCCAATTCCATTTTAAGTGTATTTGACTGTTTATTACCAGGCCAGGGCTAATTGAATAATAATCCACTAATTTACAACATTAATCCATTTGCCCTCTATAAATCCTTTTAAATTCGAAACAGCAACATCCATCAGCCTCTGTCTGCTTTCTTTAGGCGCCCACGCAATATGAGGCGTTAAAATACTGTTATAACAGCCAAGAAGTGGATTATCCGGCATAATCGGCTCCGTGGATACCACATCGCATGCCGCTGCATAAACCTTTTTTGTTCTCAAGGCGTCTGCCAAATCATCCTCATTAATTAAAGCTCCCCTACTGGTATTAATAAGAATAACCCCTTCTTTCATCTTACTAATATTATTCTTATTAATGATTCCTTCTGTTTCCGGAAAAAGAGGACAATTCAGTGAAATCACATCTGACTCTTTCAACAATTCATCAAGAGTTACATAATTTCCAATTTTTCTTCCGCTCTCATTCTGATTAGCATCATAAGCTACTACCTGCATACCAAAGGCCTTTGCCAGTTTTCCAACAGCCTGTCCAATACGCCCAAAACCAATAATCCCCATCTTCTTGCCGGCTAATTCCATCAAAGGATACTTCCAGAAACACCAGTCCTTGTTGTCAGTCCACTCTCCTTTTTTCACAGCCTCTGAGTGTTCTGCCACATGATGACAAATTTCCAACAATAATGCAAAAGTCATCTGGGCTACAGCCGTAGTTCCATATGTTGGAATATTACATACCGGTATTCCTCTCTCCCTTGCCGCCTGAATATCCACCACATTATAACCAGTAGCAAGCACCCCTATATATCTTACCTGTGGACAAGAATTAAGAACCTCTTTATCTATCGGCGTCTTATTGACTATAACCGCTTCCGCATCTCCAATACGGGCCGCAATCTCTTCCTTGACCGTTCTGTCATATACCGTTAAATCTCCCAGCTTTTCGAATCCTTCCCAACTTAAATCACCGGGATTTTCCGTGTATCCATCAAGAACTACTATTTTCATACCTGCTCCCTTCTATAATAAATATGTAATTAAAGTCACTAGTCTTCCAAAAGAGCCCATGCCCTATTGATTACTCTTTTTGTACCGGCAAGTATCAAATCTCCATCTTCTCCCTTCCACGGCTTTACCTCAAATGAAAGAACATAAGGATTATCCGCATCTAAAAAACCTTCTTTCTTAATTACTCTGAAAAAATCCAAAAGCTGTTCCGTATCATTGGCACTATCCGGAAAACCAAATCTGGGATGCTGATCTCCATATGCTTCACAACCTTTTTTTACTACTGCATTCCCAATATGAAAATGCGTTATATATGGTCTAAGGGTTTGGATTACAAATTTTGAGTTTTCATATGTTGTTGGAAAATGGGATAAATCAACAATTAAACCAAAATTACTGCACACACTTCTCATATCCGATGCAAATCTTGCCGCATATGGAGCCGGACCAATTAAAGCCGACTTGTCCATGTCATAATCAAACACTTCCAGTTCCACAAACATTCCTCTCTCTGCAGCATAATTACACACATTTTTTGTAGTTTTCAGTAGTTGTAAATAGGCCTTTTCTTTACTTTCTTCCTGCCATTTTCCGGCCAAGAATGCAATTCCGTTTGCTCCCAGATATTCAGCCTCATCCACTGCTTCCAGAAGAGTTTGTTCCGCTCTTTGCCGTCCATCTTCCTCCAGGTCATTGGGATTCAGACCTGACCCAAGCAGCCTGGGCTGTGCGCCATAGCAGATTCTCATATGTGCCTGTTCCAGCAGCCTTCTAGCAGCTTCACGAACAGATGAATCTTTCATCTGTGTCACTTCCAGCGCATCAAAATAGTCATCGCAGCATATAGCCTTAATGGAATCTAAAACTTTATATTCTGCCGCAGGATGGCTCATCCACTGAATTGTACCAATTTGAAAATATTTATGTATGGAATCTTTCATTTACTTACCTCACTTTATTTACAAAGAATAACTGCTATATCATTTACATTTGTTCCCGTAGCACCCGTTCTAATAAGACATCCAATTTTATCCAGTGCATGATAGGAATCATTGTTCATCAAAGCATCCTCGCAACTTAATCCTAAAGCATCAAGATTTTCTGCAGTCATACCATCCACAATTGCACCTGCCGCATCAGTAGGGCCGTCCGTACCATCAGAACTAATTGCAAAAATTATTACATTTTCCAATCCTCTGATTCCTTCCGCTGCACTCAACGCAATTTCCTGATTTCTTCCGCCCTTTCCCTTTCCCAAAACCTTTACTATGGTTTCACCTCCTACAACAACTGCACAGGGAGTTTTCAGGGTATACTCATTTTTTCCAACCACTGCACGGGCTATTGATGCTATAAATTTACCCGCTTCCCGAGCTTCACAATCCAGAGTGTCAGATAAAATATAAGGCTTATATCCCAGTTCTTCAGCATATTTAGCGGCTGCCCTGCAAAACTCACTGACACTTCCGGTAAGAAAGGTTTCCACATTGTTTACACACTTCGGTGTTTCTTTCCTTAATGCGGAAATAATATGCTCTTCCAACTTCAGACCATACTTATTTATAATATTGATTGCCTCGCTGCATGTAGATGAATCCTCATAGGCAGGTCCTGATGCTATCATGTCCAACTTATCTCCCAGAATGTCTGATAAAACAATTGCGCATATCCTGGCTGGTGCACAATAGGCTGCAAACTTACCGCCTTTCACATCTGATAATCTTTTTCTGATAGTATTAATTTCCGTGATACTGGCTCCGCATTGCAAACACTGTTGCGTAACCTCTTGTATATCCTCCAAAGTAATTCCCTGTACCGGTTTTTCAAACAAAGAAGAGCCTCCTCCAGAAAGGAGAAAAATAATATTATCTTTTTCTGTCAGTTTCCTTACCATTTCAATTATTTTCTGAGTTCCCATAATTGAATTTTTATCAGGTATAGGATGACCTGCTTCAATGATCTCAAAGTTTTCCAGTTTTTCCATTGCATGTCCGTACTTTGTCAGAATAATTCCCTTTCTGATATGATTACCGAATATTTCCTGACATGTATAGGCCATTTTCCACGCCGCCTTCCCCACTGCAACAACATAAACATTTTCCATGTTCTTTCTGTCGTTCAACACAGTACGAACCGCTTTATCCGGCAAAACATCCTTAATTGCATTTCGGATAATCATTTCAGCATCCCTGTATTCTATTTTCATCCTCCGTTTATGCACCTCTCCTTTCCTCACCTAAGCAAGGGTAAGATTTGCTTATCGCTTTTTTGTATATCTTAATTATAGCTTTGCTTTTTTCTTTCTTCTCGTCCCCCTTCACCAAAGATTTCATTTATTTTTTGTATTGACGACACAAAAAAAGAGTAAAGGATACTACATACCCTTTACTCCACTAAATATTATTTTCTTAATAAATAATAGTAAAAACACTCCATAAATTCTCTGTCCGAATTCTTTGCAAGCGGATTCATGTTTAATACTTCCCTGATTTTATCAAGCCTGTACACCAGAGTATTTTTATGCACATGCAGCCAGTCACTGGCTTTGTTCAGGTTATACTCGTTTTCAATCAAAGCTCCTGTTGTTTCCAGGTAATTATCAATGAATTTTTGTCCCAGTTTTTGTTTCAGCATCAAAAACAGTGTATGAAATTCGGTCATAGATGCCATTGACTCCAGATATTTAACTATATAATCATAAAAATAAAAACTTCCAACTTTACTTATATTTTTCTGCATCCATAAACAATATCGATAAGCCTGACGGTAATACATAATATCATTTTGCATAGGCCCGATATATATTCCTGTTTTGATTCCTGCATTTCTTATGTATTGCAGAAATGTAGCCAGATACTCTGCAATCATATATTTATAATCTTGCATTATATATGAAATAGGACAGTCAATAGATTTAAAAATAACTAAAAAACCTTCCTTGGTGATGTCCATGAAATCCTGTCTGGAAAAAAATTTATTATCTTCCAACAACATCCTTAATTTTTCGCTATTTACTATCGTGTCTTTACATTCTATCAAAATAGGAACCCGTACCATTTCTTCTTCCAGATTTAAAGCAACAATATATCTTGTCAAATCTTCCCTTACAAAATCATCACTGTAAAGAATAAGATGTACTAACTGCTCCTTCAGATTATATTTTCTCAGACTTTCAAATTTATAGGATTCATATTCCAACATCAATTCCACAGACATTTTTACAATCTTGGCCACAGGCATTATCTCCCTAGGATCTCCCGACAGGCCAACTACGCCCTCTTTTCTTTTGTTTACATGAACCACCATATTTACACCGCATTTTACCCCCTTGTTTGAATCCTCCTTCGTAACCACTCGACTGTCCTCATCCCCCTTCATTAGGCGAAATGCAACCTCATGGAATGTCCCAACCCGTTCTTTCATTCTACTGGCTATAATAATACCATCCTCATCCATAATATTGATATTATATTCTGTGAATTGCGATAATTTATCTATTAATCGCTCTGCAAATAATCTGTCAATCATTTAATATATCCCCGTCCTTTACTACTTATCGATAGTATATATTGTTTTTTCTCTATTTACCAGCATTAATTTATGCAAATATAATTGGGGGTGAAATATATTTTATGAATGAATGCATACTTGACTTTTTCACTTTACCGGTTTATAGTAAGTAAGAATTTAATACAAATGCACGCTAGGGGAGCCGATTGCTGAGAATGAAACCACTGGTTTCTGACCCTTACCACTTGACCCGGGTAATACCGGCGTAAGGAAGCATATTTTGTAAATACGGATAAATTAACTTATACCTTCTGCATCCGTTATTTGCAAAAGCAATATCATGCGATTCTGTTATATGTCATAACCGTACAGATTCGCAGCGATTAAATCACTTCCCTCTTTGCGTACAAATACCAAGGAGGTTTTTTTATGAGCAAAAGTTCTATCACTGTAAAGCAAGTCGTTTATTCCGGTGTTGCCATCGCGCTGGCAACCGTCATCGCCACTGTTATCAAACTTCCCAGTCTTCCTAACGGCGGTTCAATCACTCTTTTTTCCATGCTGATCGTATGTCTGGTTGGTTACTGGTACGGACCCAAGGTGGGAATTATCGCCGCTCTGGCCTACGGCGTCCTGCAGTTTATTACCGGCCCTTATGTTGTCCATCCCGCCCAGGTGCTTCTGGACTTTCCTCTGGCCTTCGGCGCACTGGGGCTTTCCGGTTTCTTCAGTAAGTCAAAGCATGGACTTCTGAAGGGTTATCTGGCAGGTGTTGCAGGCCGGTTCCTGTTCCATGAAATTTCCGGTTTTATTTTCTATACTACCTATGTGGGAAATTTCGGCGGAAATATGGCTGCTATCTGGGCATCTACCCTTTATAATCTGAGCTATATTCTTCCGGAAGCCATTCTTA
>ERZ809152.97-NODE-97-length-56656-cov-5.385612_pt1 | contig 56656 bp, 45 predicted proteins | sample MGYA00520518_ERZ809152 | MGnify/ENA primary metagenome ERZ809152 (study PRJEB31570, sample SAMEA3212996) | Homo sapiens | biome: human-gut; feature: human gut; material: fecal | place: Sweden | collected 2011 ...
CCGAGTAGCCAGTCGGATAGTTCTTTATAGAATGGTAACCATGAAAATTTTTTATCCATAACTTATCATGGCTTATTTACTATTTTGATGGAGCCAATTATAGAATCTTTGCTTTAATAGTTCTTTCCATTCTTTGCTGGGACATTTATCTACTAAAGATAGATATTCTTCTGGTGTAGTAGATTTTATCAATAACTCTACTAATTTCAAAAGATCCCATTGCAAATCATAGAATGAGCTTTCTGGAAATAAGCTAATTAATACTAGACCTTCTTCATACGTAATGGGGGCTTTAATCCTTGATAATAATACATCATAAGACCTTATTGTATTAATAATCATTTCCGTATCATTAATTGATTCATTGGGCATTTGCCCTAATTTTGATAATTCTATAACTTCTTTTCTCATATTATAATATTATTATCTACATGATTGAATAATTTTATCTAATGATAATTCATCTTTTTTTAGCATTCCTAAATTCTCATATTCTTTAATAATTTGAGTTATTGATGCATCATACTTACCATTTCCTATGTTATGTAAGTTTATTAAATCATCTTTCAGAACCTCTATGAAACTTCTGTTTTTATCTATTTTGTAAGTTAATACACCTTTGTATTTGTAAGTACGGGTCAAGGCATGATCTGCATCAGTCATAACAACCGCAATGCCATCAGACTTGGGTAAATACCTTAATTTATCTTGTGGTATATGATGAATCTGTAATCCATCATATGCTGTAGATGCACTTGTTAACTCTCCATAAGTTCCAACTTGACCTAAAACGACATATAACCCCAAAACATCAATCCAGACATTTATATCTTGGACATATCCATACAGAGTAGAATTGTTTCCCACCAACCCAATCGGGTCAGAAGAAATGTACATCCCCATCTGTGGTGAGTAGTAGCGGAATCTGTTGTAGTACAGTCCCGTCTCAATATCCTCATACTGTCCCTGATAGCGGAAGGGTACGAGCGTTCGGTCTCCGTGACATTCCTTCACCTCTCCGTACACGTCCAGCAGCATCTCCCATACAAGGTTTCCCCTGCTGTCGTATGCCTGCGTAGGCGTGCCCAGATAGTCATGCACAATCGTATAGCGTTCCCCGTCAGTGACTTTCGCCACCGGTGTGAACGAGGTTCCGTCATATATCCATGTCACGAGGTTCTCCGGCTTTTCCGTGCCGTCGTATTCCTCGCGTCCGCTTTCGTCAGTGATGAGCTTCGGTCTGTCGGCTTCCTCAATGTCCCATTTGTGCAGCACCACGTTCCCGTCCCATCCGAACCGCCGGACGGTTCCGTCCACGGTTTTCGACACCCGTCGCCCGAGCGCGTCATACCCGAAGGAGACGGTCTTTCCTTCAGGTGTCTTCACCCCGGCAAGCATTCCGTTGGCCAGCCACTCGTAGCAGGTGTCTCCCGGCTGCCAGTCCGCAAACGGGGTGTCCTTGCTTCCGGCACTGCTGTTTTCTCCGTTCTCCGGGGAAGAGAACAGTCCGAACAGCCCCTTCCTGATACGGCCTGCACTGCCGCTGCTCATATCCGACAGGTTCCTGCGGCTTCTGTGCACGAGGTTCCCCTCGCAGTCATAGCGGTAGTGGAACTCCCCTTCGCTTGTCAGCCGTCCGCCGCCGTCATACGTCCTGTCCCTTCCGCTTTCGCTGCGGTACAGGTTTCCCACCTTGTCGGGTGTGCGGAATATGCTTTCGTGCATGGAGTAGTCCGCCCTCACGAGGTTGCACATTCCGTCGTAGTCGAAGATGACCGGCTCGGGGGAGAGGTTGCTGCGCATCGACATCAGCCTTGCGCCCACGTCCCACCGGTAGCTTCTCCATCCCGTATGCCTTTCACCCGAATGCACGAGGCGGGAGCGTACAAGCCCCATGTCGTCATAGTCCGTGGTGATCCTTATTCCGCCCGTGGCGAAGCGTTCCGTCTCGCGTCCCGCATCGTCCCACAGGATGCTGCTTTCCCAGGACTGTATATTCTTTTTCCCTGTGTTCCCTTCCTTTGCGGATTCCTTGTCCGGTTCAGGCCTTTCCACCTCGGCCTTTATTTCTCCGACAAGTCCCGGACTGTCGTAGGACAGCCGCATGTCCGCTCCGAGCGAGCTTCTCACGCGGGTGCGCTCGCCGTATATGCCGTATTCCGATTCCACGGACATCACCTGCGTGAAGGTGTCGCCTCCCGGTAGGCCCGCCTTCTCGCATACCACACGTCCCATCGGGTCGCGCTCCAGCCTTATGCGTGCCTCCGTGTTGTCGGCCGATACCATCAGTCCGTTCCTGTCGTATCCGTATTCCTCCCTTGTGCCGTCATGGTACGCTACTGTCGTCACACGTCCCATTGCGTCGTATGTATAGGTCGTGGAGCGTCCTCCGGGGCGGTCTATGCGTGTCACCCTTCCGCATCCGTCCCTGTGGTATGTGCGCCCTATGCCTCCGTAGTCCCTTTCCGATGTGATGTTTCCCGCAAGGTCGCGTCCGAACAGGTATCCTGCGCCTGCCTCGTTTACCACCTCTGTCAGCCGGTCCATTCCGTCATAGTTGAAGCTCACCCTGTGCCCGGCTTCCTCCCGCCACGTCATGCTGCCCACCGAGTTATAGCCCATGCGCACATGCCTTCTTGCGTCACGCGCCTCGGTGATGCTGTCGTAGCTGTCGTAGTCCAGGTGTATGACGTTCCCGTCCCGGGCGTCTATGCGGCGCAGTCGGTCCAGCGCGTCGTAGTGGTAGAACTCCGTGCGGTATCCGGGGGAGGTGCGTTCCATCATCCTTCCCCTTGCGTCGTGCTTCCATCCTCCGAGCTTCCTGCCGTTCTCGTGCCACGCCTCGAGGTTCATGTCCCTGTCGTACGAGAGTTCGCTCCGGCGCTTTCCCTTGCTTACCGCCACGGGCAGTCCGTGTGCGTCGTAGGCCAGTTCGGTCACTTCTCCCTCAGCGTCTATGAATCCGGTCACGAGGTGCGGTCTTTCCCTGTCGTACAGGCGCACCGTCTTGTTCCCCTCACGGTCTATGTGGATGATGAGCCGTCCTCTCTCGTCATGGACGAACATTTCCCCGCTGCCGTCTGGATAGGTGATGCCGGTGAGCTTTCCTTCCCCGTCATAGCTGTAACCCGTCACTCCGCCTTCGGGGTCTGTGGTGCGGTACGGCTCCATGTAGTCCGTGTAGCTGTGGCGTGTCTCGTTGCCCAGCGGGTCTATCTCCGCTGTCACGAGCTGTTCGGGTGTGTAGCGGTAGGTGGTCGTCCCACCCGTGGAGTCGGTCACCAGGTTGTAGCCCTTTTCGGGATGGTACTCTATGCGTCCCTCCATCATTCCGTCCCTGCCGTAGGTATGCACGCAGCGTCTCTTCCCGTCGTATTCCCAATAGTAGGTGTCGCCGTTGCGGTCTGTCTTCTCCGTCATCAGGTGTCCGGAGTACGTCATCCTTGTGGTCTTTCCCAGGGCGTCGGTGATGCCGGTCATGTTTCCCTCTTTGTCGTAGGTGTACGACACCAGGGTTTCGTTTCCTTTTTCCGTCACGAACGAGAGTTCCGTTATCCGTCCCTTTCCGTCCGTGGTGGCCTGTACCCTGCGTCCTGCAGGGTCGGTCAGTCCGGTCAGTTTTCCGTCTGCAAAGTGCAGCCGTACCCGGAGCCCGTCCGGATTCTCTATGTGTGTCAGTCTCCATGCCCTGCCGTCCCTCATGTCGAACCGGTAAGTGAGCAGGGTGTCGTGGCTGTATGCCTCATAGCCTTTGTCCGTGCGGCGCAGCGTCATGCGTTCGGAGCGCATGTAGAATTCTCCGCCCGGTGCTATCGCCGGGAACGGCACGGCACGTCCGTCCTCCATGCGCAGCATCGTCACGTCTTCGTCCTCGAAGCTCTCCACCGTGCGGTCGTACCGGCAGTGTGTCCCGTGTCCGAGCCATCCCTCGTATTCCGAGTCGGAATACCACGCCCTCGTCCATTCCAGCGGCAGCGGAGAGGGGAACCCGAAGTCCGTGCCTTCGTAGACCACGGCTCCGTTTACAAGGTTCACCGGCTCGAAACCGTTCTTGCACAGGTATGCGCTCAGCTTCTTTGTTGAGGGAAAACGATCCTGTATGTTGGTATTTTGTAAGACCTTTGTATTAAATTTCGCTAGTGCCCTTCCAACTCCCTTGCTTCCGAGTTTTATCAGCGAACTGAATCCGATGCTTGACGCAAGCCCTGCCAGCATTCCTCCCCAGTCGGGTACATAGGGACCGCCCACCATTACGGGCTTTCCGGTCGGCACCGGTAGGGAGAAGGAGGTAGGTGCGAACAGGCTTGGTATGAGGCTTGTCTTTCCCGCCTTGTTCTTTCCTATGGCTGCCGACAGGGGTATGCCCACGTCGTTGCAGGTCATCACCATGTATCCCTTCGGACTCATGCGGCTGCCGTCACAGAACGTGTTCTGTGAAGCGAAGAAGTTCATGCTCTCGTTCCCGATCATGGATGCCATGGCAAACGGGCCTGCAAGCGGTATGTGCATCAGGGGGATGATCATCCCGCCCGTATCGGAAACGCCGCGCTTCAGTCCGTTCACGCTCACGTTCGTACCCAGGAATGGTATGTAGTCAGCGGGGTCTATCACCATCCCGACGTAGGGATGGATGGGATTGAAGGGGGGAGCCGTCGTCACATGTACGTCAACCCCGATTACCATGGTGTTATGACTGTCCGCTAAGAGCATGTGTTATTTGTCAATATTTATTTCCAAACTTGAAAAAATCAGAGTTACAAGTCGAAAATAGGCTTCTATTTGTTCTTCTGTAAGATGTGGAAATATTTTTGATGTCAATTTAATTAAATTTTCATCACCTTCAATAGTGTATGCCATTTCACATAAGTCAATATTGCCGATTGCTAGCCCTGCAACTTTTTGTTTTGTAAATGGATTTACATATTGAGAAATACTTATAATGTTACCACATTCAACATTATCTTCTGTTTCGGAAAAATACTTTTCAATAATTTTTCTGAGTGATTCGTATTCATTCCGATTTATTTTGTCATATATATCTTGTACAAACATAATCGCTATTTTTTACATCTTATTCTAGAAACTTCTACAGAATCAACCTTGGAATTAAATTCTTCTATTCTGTCATATGGTATAGCATATCGTCCTGGTTCATTTGATGGTTTTAATTCAAATCCTTGTTTTTTCATCCATTCAATTGTTCCTGGTTTACATCTAATCGTAATTACATGAGTATAATTTCGAGGTTTTCCTAATTTGCGAGCGTCTACTCTTCCTTTTTCAGCAATCCAAGTAGGTTGTCCTTTATGTTTATGATGAATAATGCCATCTCTAATCTGTTCTGCTTCATTAGTACAACAATAACGCTCTAATATCTCATATTTTTGTTGTTTTAGCCCTAACTCATCCATTAATATATTTACATCTTCTACATATCCATAGAGAGTCGGGTTGTTTCCCGCCAGTCCAATGGGGTCAGAAGAAATATACATTCCCATCTGCGGTGAGTAGTAGCGGAATCGGTTGTAGTACAGTCCCGTCTCAATATCCTCGTACTGTCCCTGATAGCGGAACGGCACGAGCGTTCGGTCTCCGTGACATTCCTTCACTTCTCCGTACACGTCCAGCAGCATCTCCCATACAAGGTTTCCCCTGCTGTCGTATGCCTGCGTAGGCGTGCCCAGATAGTCATGCACAATCGTATAGCGTTCCCCGTCAGTGACTTTCGCCACCGGTGTGAACGAGGTTCCGTCATATATCCATGTCACGAGGTTCTCCGGCTTTTCCGTGCCGTCGTATTCCTCGCGTCCGCTTTCGTCAGTGATGAGCTTCGGTCTGTCGGCTTCCTCAATGTCCCATTTGTGCAGCACCACGTTCCCGTCCCATCCGAACCGCCGGACGGTTCCGTCCACGGTTTTCGACACCCGTCGCCCGAGCGCGTCATACCCGAAGGAGACGGTCTTTCCTTCAGGTGTCTTCACCCCGGCAAGCATTCCGTTGGCCAGCCACTCGTAGCAGGTGTCTCCCGGCTGCCAGTCCGCAAACGGGGTGTCCTTGCTTCCGGCACTGCTGTTTTCTCCGTTCTCCGGGGAAGAGAACAGTCCGAACAGCCCCTTCCTGATACGGCCTGCACTGCCGCTGCTCATATCCGACAGGTTCCTGCGGCTTCTGTGCACGAGGTTCCCCTCGCAGTCATAGCGGTAGTGGAACTCCCCTTCGCTTGTCAGCCGTCCGCCGCCGTCATACGTCCTGTCCCTTCCGCTTTCGCTGCGGTACAGGTTTCCCACCTTGTCGGGTGTGCGGAATATGCTTTCGTGCATGGAGTAGTCCGCCCTCACGAGGTTGCACATTCCGTCGTAGTCGAAGATGACCGGCTCGGGGGAGAGGTTGCTGCGCATCGACATCAGCCTTGCGCCCACGTCCCACCGGTAGCTTCTCCATCCCGTATGCCTTTCACCCGAATGCACGAGGCGGGAGCGTACAAGCCCCATGTCGTCATAGTCCGTGGTGATCCTTATTCCGCCCGTGGCGAAGCGTTCCGTCTCGCGTCCCGCATCGTCCCACAGGATGCTGCTTTCCCAGGACTGTATATTCTTTTTCCCTGTGTTCCCTTCCTTTGCGGATTCCTTGTCCGGTTCAGGCCTTTCCACCTCGGCCTTTATTTCTCCGACAAGTCCCGGACTGTCGTAGGACAGCCGCATGTCCGCTCCGAGCGAGCTTCTCACGCGGGTGCGCTCGCCGTATATGCCGTATTCCGATTCCACGGACATCACCTGCGTGAAGGTGTCGCCTCCCGGTAGGCCCGCCTTCTCGCATACCACACGTCCCATCGGGTCGCGCTCCAGCCTTATGCGTGCCTCCGTGTTGTCGGCCGATACCATCAGTCCGTTCCTGTCGTATCCGTATTCCTCCCTTGTGCCGTCATGGTACGCTACTGTCGTCACACGTCCCATTGCGTCGTATGTATAGGTCGTGGAGCGTCCTCCGGGGCGGTCTATGCGTGTCACCCTTCCGCATCCGTCCCTGTGGTATGTGCGCCCTATGCCTCCGTAGTCCCTTTCCGATGTGATGTTTCCCGCAAGGTCGCGTCCGAACAGGTATCCTGCGCCTGCCTCGTTTACCACCTCTGTCAGCCGGTCCATTCCGTCATAGTTGAAGCTCACCCTGTGCCCGGCTTCCTCCCGCCACGTCATGCTGCCCACCGAGTTATAGCCCATGCGCACATGCCTTCTTGCGTCACGCGCCTCGGTGATGCTGTCGTAGCTGTCGTAGTCCAGGTGTATGACGTTCCCGTCCCGGGCGTCTATGCGGCGCAGTCGGTCCAGCGCGTCGTAGTGGTAGAACTCCGTGCGGTATCCGGGGGAGGTGCGTTCCATCATCCTTCCCCTTGCGTCGTGCTTCCATCCTCCGAGCTTCCTGCCGTTCTCGTGCCACGCCTCGAGGTTCATGTCCCTGTCGTACGAGAGTTCGCTCCGGCGCTTTCCCTTGCTTACCGCCACGGGCAGTCCGTGTGCGTCGTAGGCCAGTTCGGTCACTTCTCCCTCAGCGTCTATGAATCCGGTCACGAGGTGCGGTCTTTCCCTGTCGTACAGGCGCACCGTCTTGTTCCCCTCACGGTCTATGTGGATGATGAGCCGTCCTCTCTCGTCATGGACGAACATTTCCCCGCTGCCGTCTGGATAGGTGATGCCGGTGAGCTTTCCTTCCCCGTCATAGCTGTAACCCGTCACTCCGCCTTCGGGGTCTGTGGTGCGGTACGGCTCCATGTAGTCCGTGTAGCTGTGGCGTGTCTCGTTGCCCAGCGGGTCTATCTCCGCTGTCACGAGCTGTTCGGGTGTGTAGCGGTAGGTGGTCGTCCCACCCGTGGAGTCGGTCACCAGGTTGTAGCCCTTTTCGGGATGGTACTCTATGCGTCCCTCCATCATTCCGTCCCTGCCGTAGGTATGCACGCAGCGTCTCTTCCCGTCGTATTCCCAATAGTAGGTGTCGCCGTTGCGGTCTGTCTTCTCCGTCATCAGGTGTCCGGAGTACGTCATCCTTGTGGTCTTTCCCAGGGCGTCGGTGATGCCGGTCATGTTTCCCTCTTTGTCGTAGGTGTACGACACCAGGGTTTCGTTTCCTTTTTCCGTCACGAACGAGAGTTCCGTTATCCGTCCCTTTCCGTCCGTGGTGGCCTGTACCCTGCGTCCTGCAGGGTCGGTCAGTCCGGTCAGTTTTCCGTCTGCAAAGTGCAGCCGTACCCGGAGCCCGTCCGGATTCTCTATGTGTGTCAGTCTCCATGCCCTGCCGTCCCTCATGTCGAACCGGTAAGTGAGCAGGGTGTCGTGGCTGTATGCCTCATAGCCTTTGTCCGTGCGGCGCAGCGTCATGCGTTCGGAGCGCATGTAGAATTCTCCGCCCGGTGCTATCGCCGGGAACGGCACGGCACGTCCGTCCTCCATGCGCAGCATCGTCACGTCTTCGTCCTCGAAGCTCTCCACCGTGCGGTCGTACCGGCAGTGTGTCCCGTGTCCGAGCCATCCCTCGTATTCCGAGTCGGAATACCACGCCCTCGTCCATTCCAGCGGCAGCGGAGAGGGGAACCCGAAGTCCGTGCCTTCGTAGACCACGGCTCCGTTTACAAGGTTCACCGGCTCGAAACCGTTCTTGCACAGGTATGCGCTCAGCTTCTTTGTTGAGGGAAAACGATCCTGTATGTTGGTATTTTGTAAGACCTTTGTATTAAATTTCGCTAGTGCCCTTCCAACTCCCTTGCTTCCGAGTTTTATCAGCGAACTGAATCCGATGCTTGACGCAAGCCCTGCCAGCATTCCTCCCCAGTCGGGTACATAGGGACCGCCCACCATTACGGGCTTTCCGGTCGGCACCGGTAGGGAGAAGGAGGTAGGTGCGAACAGGCTTGGTATGAGGCTTGTCTTTCCCGCCTTGTTCTTTCCTATGGCTGCCGACAGGGGTATGCCCACGTCGTTGCAGGTCATCACCATGTATCCCTTCGGACTCATGCGGCTGCCGTCACAGAACGTGTTCTGTGAAGCGAAGAAGTTCATGCTCTCGTTCCCGATCATGGATGCCATGGCAAACGGGCCTGCAAGCGGTATGTGCATCAGGGGGATGATCATCCCGCCCGTATCGGAAACGCCGCGCTTCAGTCCGTTCACGCTCACGTTCGTACCCAGGAATGGTATGTAGTCAGCGGGGTCTATCACCATCCCGACGTAGGGATGGATGGGGTTAAAGGGGGGAGCCGTCGTCACATGTATGTCAACCCCGATTACCATGGTGTTATGACTGTCCGCTAAGAGCATAATCTGGTTATTTTGAGTTTACTGAATATTCCGCGTTGAGTTTGGCTGCCAGTTCCTTGGTAGATAGCTGCCAGTCCTCGCCGTATAAATTTGCCATACGTTTCTCGATTTCGTCTCTTTTGGAGGAGTTGATGCTGTATGTCTTGTCAAGATAGGTAGAGGCGATAAATGAAAGATTGATGATTTTCAATTCTTCGTCAGTGAATGAGTAACCGTACTCAAAAGCCTCGTTCAGGATCGGTTCGTACGTAAGCCTGTCTTTTTTCAGTGCCATCAGCAGTACATAGTTGTATTCGTTTACAACCTCTGTCTTCATATCAAGTTCCTTGGCTATACTCACGGCGGTCATAAACTGTTTGATGGCACTGTTTATGTCCTTATTATAGCTGTCCACCGTACCTTTATAGTTGTAGAGTTGCAGCAGGATTTGTGCGCAGTCCCGCTCCTCATGATATTTAGGGAGTACAAGGGCAATTCCTCTGTCAAACAAGTCATGACAGAACCCGGATTCACGGTGAAATTTAATCATGAAACCGCCAAATATGAGGTAGGCTGAAGCCATGAGTGCCGTTCCGCCGATTTCACGGCTTAGCTTTATCAGTTCATTTCCGAGCCTTTTGGCTTCGTCCTTTTTTCCTTTCGATGCAGCTTCTCCTAATTCGAACAGGCATTTGCGATATTTCACGTGTGGGTCTTGCGGGTTGCCTTGTGTCGCAATCTCTTTATATGCACCGGTCATATTCTGGTCTGGAATGTCAATCATGCAGAATTTGTCTTTCAATTCCTCGTGCAGACTTTCATAAACCTCCCTCTTTTTATAATCAATCAGAATGATTGCCACACCTTCAGGAAGTTGTTCGGCAATGTTCTTTATTGCTTCATTCAGTGATTCCACATCGTTGATACGGGATATGAAATAAGTTATGCCCAGCAGATTGTCGTTTCCGACAAATTCCTTGAAACTTGTTACCAGACGGATATACAGGTCTCTCAATCCTTCGGCTGTCATGGAATCTGCTGATTCCGATTCTGACTTGAAGGTGGAAAAATCCTTCCACTTCCAGTCTGGGTTCTTTTCCGCATCGGCAGAAAAAGAGGTTATCCATTCTTTTATCAGAAACCTGTAAAAGTCTGTTGTATTATTGTAATCTGTCTTGAAACCTACGATTATGTCCGGAGTGCGGCCATATTCGGATGCTTCCAGTCTTATAAATCCTTCCACAATCTGAAAATCAACAGGTTCACAGGCGAGGCAATAAATTTTTGCATCGGGAGTTTTCTCTCGATGCTCAATCCATAAGTCCTGTATGTTACTGATCCTTATGGCTATCGGATTATGTTCGTTATTTATCATGGATTAAGATTTAATAAAGCACCTTTTATGTTTGTCATCGTAGAGCCTTCCACATCCACGGTAGCGCCTGTTGCTTTCAGTGAGGCAGATGCTTTTATGTCTATTGTGGCAGCCTCTTCCTTGATGGAGGCGGTGCTCTTTATTTTTGCTTCGGATGTACCTTCGAAAGTAGAAGTTTTTCCAAGCACTTCAACTTCAGAGTCAGCTTCGATTCTGATTTTTTCGTCAGCACGCATTTCTATCTCTTTGGAATGGATGCTTATCTTGTCCTTGGCATCTATGGTGATTGTCTTGTCACCGTTCAGCATGACGGTACTTCCGCTGGGATCAGCAATGGTGATGCTTCCTTTGTCATCATCAATCGTTATGGTACATCCGCTCCGGGTAGTCAGGCTCTTTTTCTTGTTGCCGCTGTCACCGCCTGCACCGGTATTTCCGTTGAACAGGCTGCCCATTACGAATGGGCGGTTCGGGTCGTCATGCCGGAAGCCTACCAGCACGATGTCGTCTTTTTCGGGGATGAAGACAAATCCCCTGTTGGTAGATACTTTGTCGCTCATTCCTGCATCCGGTGTCATGACACGTATCCATGAGGTTTTCATATCTCCCGACTGCCAGTTCATCTTTACCTGAACGCGTCCCTGCTTCTTTGGGTCATCGTTGCTTACCACTACCGCCTGTTGCGTCTGTGCTACAGGCAATGGTACATCTGGAGCTGGCAGGTTAGGTATTGTTGCGCTCAGTGCCGTAAATGTATTGTAATAGCTGTTGCCGGAACCTATTATATGGGTTATTTCCGTAATGATATACGAGTCGAGCATCTGTTCTGTAAAACTGAAATCCTCACCTTGTATGGCTGTTTGTATATCAACCACACTGCCTACTGTCAGGCTATAGCAATCGCTTTCGCAGCTAACATAGTGTGAGGCCGCAGTATCGCTCTGTTGTTTCTTCTGGAAATAGTTGTCAAGTTCTACTTTATTGGATATTCGGGGTTCTGCATATTGGTTGGCTGGCGACTTGAACAGTCCTAAGGAAGCCTGAAATGCTGAATGTCCCAAACTGCCAAGGCCTCTTGGTGTGTCTGGTGATGTTGATTCAAACTTTTGTCCGTCTTCAGAGTGGTAGGATTGGCCTGCCAGCGGACGGGCGATGGCTTGGATGGATATGTCAAGGCTCTGCAGGTTTCTTCCGTACATCAGAGGTATGCCGCTTGCAGCAGCAGGTTTGCCAAATACCAGCTGCTTTCCGTCATAATATAGCCATTCGTGATACTGTCTGGCCAGCCTGCGGATAAAGTCAAAATTGCTTTCCCTGTATTGGCATTCGTATGCTATCTTTTCTGTGTATTCGGGAGAAACAAGGGCTGTTACTCCGGCTTTTTCACAAACTTCGTTGACGATGTTGGCCAAAGTCTTGTCCAGCCACGAAGCGCATGTCGGTTCTGACTCCAGAAGGAAAGTATTTGAGTATCCCGTCAGGAGCAGGCAACCGTGATTTCCGGCTGCTCTGTGTAGCGAAACATGTGTGGCTATTCCCACAAATGTATTTTCACCCATCAGTATGACGACTTTTTTTCCAAGCCAGTTCTTTGCCTTTTCCTGTGAATGCGTTGCATAGGCTTCGCCCACCTCTATATCAAAACTTATCTCGAAATAGTGATGGTCATTGATTACCTGTTTCAGCATTACCTGCAGAAAAGAGTGCTGCGGATTTCCATCTATGCTGATTGATATTTTCTTTTCTTCCAGCATGGCAATAGTCTGTTAAAAGTTTGATAAAAATTGAAGCTCCTATTTCTGAATTATGTCAGGACATAAAAACAGGAAAAAGAGACCTCAAAGCCTGATTTTTTGAAATTTCCTCTGGTTCTTTCCGACGATTTCTGTTTTATTTATGGAAGAAAAGGGAAAAAACAAAGCATCATTCTTGCTAATCGCAAATATACGTGAATGAAAAAACAAAACCAAATTTTATAAGCCGTTTTTGATATGAAGAAAGTGAAATAACCGTTTTGATTTTCAATATTTTCTGATTGATAAGCTAACAGCAGAAATATTTTTAATGGCATTTTTATTTGGAAAAAAATTATGCCGCCCTAAGCGGGATGCTTGGAGCGGCATAATAATCATTTATTCCCTTGTAAGGTAGATCTCTTCATCAGTTTTTCGGCCATCTGTTGTCAAGCGCAGCGTTGCCCACATTGATAAGCTCAGCCGAGAATGTGAGTGCGATGGTCATCGGCACGTCGTTGTTCACGTCAAGAGTTTCCTTGTAGTAAACAATGTAGGCGTTCTTGAACTCGATTTCCTTCATCTTAGCATCCTCTTCAATCTTCTTGTACACGATTTTTCCTTCCACCTGCTTGAACTGACTGTTCAGCATGGCTTCGATGGTTGCAGTGTCGTCAGTTGATTCGATAACTACCGAAACACGTCCTCCCTGGATGTTTGAGGATGGTTTTCCCTTCGCGTCTGTTGTACGACTGAATTCATACTCAGAGTGTAGTACGTCATACTCTTTTCCTGCAAATTCCAATGTAGCTCTAAATGATGCCATAATTAATAGAATTTAAAAGTTTAACAATAAATTTGAGTGACTCTGTTTCCCTTTTCTGAATCCTGTCTGTCTTCCGGCAGAAAACAAAAAAAGAGAAAACTTCAAAAACGATCTTTTGAAATTTCCTCCGGTTCTTCCAGACGATTTCTGTTTTATTTGTGGAAAAAGAAGAAGAAAAATAAAACATCATCTTTGTTATTCGCAAATATAATCATTTGTCTGATAAAAACAAATCTTTACCGTCTGTTTTTACTCTATTTAACAGTATTCAATGTTGAATATGCAGAATAACACTCCACAGATACGGAATGATATATTAAATTTTTTCCATTGTGTCAGTTACGTTTTCCATACCATGCTATCAGAAGCGAACTTGCTATCAGTACTGCTATACCGATAATCCACAGATAAATATGGTTCTCTCGTTGGTTCTGCTCGATAATTCGGGTCTGATATTTGTTATATTCTACAAGGGCACTTATCTGTTCTTGCTGAGAGCGGATTAAATTCAAAAGTTCCTGATTGATTTCCTGCTGTCCTTTGAGTGACTGTGTCAGATTCTTGAAGTTTCGGTTTATTGTGTACTCATCCTTGATATAGCCCATCGTGCTGATTTTCATTTCCTGTATAGAGAGGCTGTCCTGCCTCTCTATGATAGGTGGGGTGATACTTTCCTTTTGGGCATAATGATTGAAGCAGAGTATGCCTATAAGTATGCCGCTCAAAAGAAAAGCGATGAGTGCTATGATTACATAGAACAGATAGTTTTTACGCACCGTTATGGTGGTCTCCGTTCTGGTGTCCCTTATTTCAGTCCTGTTTTCATTCATTTCTGTTTTCGCAGGCTGTGGGCGTGTATTTTCGTTCATTTCCTTTTCCTCCATGGCCTTTCTCTTGCTCATTTCAATAAATTCTCGTTTGTTTATCTGATATTTGTCTCCCTGATATAGGACTACCTCATTTTTTACCAGCCAGTCCAAGGCTTCACGTACGCTGCGTTCCGTAACTTTGATATTCTGGATGTTCCAGTATACTTCAGAGCAGGTTATCCAAATGGGTTTGACAAGGGATTTCGTATAGAGAATCTCCATTATCTCTTTTTGTAGTTGTTCTTTGGTCTGTTCCATATGCTTTTACGGTAATAAATGTTTTGGAATGAAGTAATAGGTTTCTCCCGATATTGATACGGTTTCGAATGCCTGTTCTGCATACATGCCTTCCAGTATCTTCAGCTTGTCAATTACAGCCGGATAAGTGGAGTGGAAACCATTTTTCTTGCATTTTCTTTGTTTCAGTTTGCGGATCTTGAGGTTATAAAGCAGTTCTTCTTCTGCGGGAATCCCTGTACGGTAATAAAACAGGTCTGATATTGCAGCATTTCTTTTCAGAAGTTTGCGGTGGAATGACCGGTTTATACCGCTTCTTTGTTTCCTGTATATTCTCCGCAATACCCTGAATTCCTTTTTTTGTATGCTGTCTGCAAATTCAGGGAGTAATCCACGATAGTTCTGCAATAGGTCTTCCAGTTCTTTTTCGCTGAAAACATATCCTTCATCATATTTGCGAAGTGATGAGTCCGGTACGGAAAGTTTTGCGAAATAGGTGTCTGAAACACTGTTGCGGCTCATTCTTTCCATTTGTAAGGTATCATTTTTATATACTTTTCTGACGATTTCTTTTAGGTCGGTTGTCGGTCGGCTCCTTAATGCCCCAAGTTTGCTCTCATGATATTGCAAGGATTTCAGCAGGGTTTCATTTGTCATCTGGATATTCAGATTGATGGAGTCCAGTGCCAGTTCCAGTGCAGTGTTGTGCAGGATGCCTCTTCCTTTGGGAAATATGATACCTCCTGCAGAAAGGCTTTTTGAAGGTACGTCAAAAAGAAAGATATTTGCCTCGTCAGTTTCAAGGTTCCTGAACAGTTCCGGTTTGATCAGTTTGTCATCCACGATGTAATTGGCTATATGGTTCACATATTGCCGTGACAGTTCATCCAGTGTTGATTTGGCTTGCAGAACAAAATCCTGATAAGGGGTGTCATAGGAGCGGTTTGTCTGTACAAACAGAAAACTGGCTGACTTTTGACCTGCTCTGGTAATCAGGCTTTCATTTATCTTTAGGTTTTGATTGCTTCCTAATATGATGAACAGGTTTTTGTCAAAGACATTTCCGTTTATGGTATTTATGATATTGCTTAAAGCGTTGTTCAGCCCTGAATTTCCGCGTGATGATGAAATTTGGATGCTGTCCGTCGTAATGAATTCAATCCATTGGGAGAAATCGGACAGGACTTGAGAATAACGGTTGCCGCTGTTGGATATACAGGTAGCTGTGAATCTGTATTGCACATCCGGAGATAATTTCAGCTTCATGTTTTGCAGGGTATTGCATAGCATATTCGCACGTTGCTGCTCACGCTCGAAATATAGGAAATGAATGTTCACCAAGTTGTTTTCTTTTTCCATTCGTCTGATATCATAAGAATGGACATTGCCGCCTTTGATATTTATCAGATTATTACATCGTCTGTTCCATACCAAAACGGGAATGTTTATATTCGTGTGGCCGGACTCCGACAGACTTGCTTGTTGCGCATTCCCTGCACAGTCAAACAGTATTTTTGACTGCAGGCTGGCTTCATGTATATGAAGAGTATCATGCGTATCGGTCAGTCCGGGAATTGAATCGGAATAATTCCTGTCACTTAGCAGAAACGATCTGTTCTGACCGACTTCTGCAATCAGATCAGAAGGTATCCATCCGAATACTTTTCTGGAATCATCGTCCAGAGTGGGACAATCTGATACCAGTACGGAGCGTTTGCTTTTGTCGTACTTGTAGGCATATACGATTTGTCCGCTCAAAAGGCCGCCTTCCATTCTGTTTTTCAGTAGGGGTTCACCGAATACACTCAGAGTATCTCCACTGAAGTATTTGCCCATATCGAGCAGGCGGTTCGGTTGGGTCAGTCCTACTCGGAACTTTACAGGCTGGTTGTTTTCTTTATCAATGTATGCATGGTCAAACATCAGGATATTGTCCGTAGGTATCCATCCGGCATATTCGACTTTTGAAGGGTCTTTGAAATGCCTTTTCTTGGACAACAGAAAACTGTAAAATACCTTAGGCTTGCCTATAATGTCCTGGTTGGCGCGGACAAGACTGTAGTTCCCGTTTTCCTCGTCAATGATATAGTATGGTACTCCAATTTCCTGTTTCCCTCTTTTACGCTGGAAGTAAGCATCTTCGTATGCTTGGTTTCCGTTCCTGTCGGAATAGACTATCAGGTTGCTCCTGTCTTTTTTGACTGTAGGATTTTTCTCTTCCCCCGGCCGATAGTTGAATATATTTTTCCCTGTTGTTCTGGTTCTGTCCCATGCGGATACTTGCCCGGATACATATACGGGCATACTGCATCCAGCCCAGGTCAGCAGCAAAATGACTATGGATTTGTAATATGTCTGTTTCATTTTTCTGTATAACTTTGGGTTATTTGTATAGTTGATACGCAATGAAGCTTGTCGATAAGCACTTCATCAATACGGACACGTCTTTTGGGATTGCTTTCAAGGAAATGAATCCCTTGGCAGTAACCGGTAAAGTCATTGTATTTTTCTCCGTTTACTACGACTGCAACCCTGTCCGCAGGGATACAGAAGTACTTGTTACGTATATAGTTATAGTGTTCATAATAGACAGAGTGTTGTGAAACACGGGCATCTGCAATGGCCTGCAAATGTTTACGGATGTCGTTCTGTGCCAACATCAGTGAATCCACTGTTACTATTTCTTCTGCTTTTTCAAAGCGTGGAAGGATTGTTATGTGATGTTTTACAGGATATTGTGTTGTGTTGGTTTGCAGTTTTACCGTATATTCTCCCGGATTTTCATAGGTATAGACTACCTGCTGGTCGTATGCATCCACAGTACCGGTCTCTCCAAATTCCCACTGCCAGGAATTCATGCCATATCCCTCTGCTGCAAATACGAGTGCTTCTCCCTGATAGCCTTCAGACACGCCATATATATGTGGTACAGAATCAATGGCTGCACGTTCTGTCCCGGATATTACTTTTATGTATTTGTTGATTGTATAGCTGTTATCTATTTTCAGTGTCACCAGATATTTCCCTGGAGACTCGTAGCTGTATTCCATTTTGCTTTTATCGCTTATCGCATCACCGTTTCCCATCTGCCACAATAGTTTTCTTCCTCTTATGGCAGCTGTATCGTTTATCATAAACTCCAACTTTTCATTTACCTCGTAATGATAGTTGTCGTTGGAGTCAAACACATAAAAGTCTATGTTGCTCAGTTTGGATTTTGAGGGCAACAGCAGAATGATGATAATACCTCCTATGGCAAGTATGCCAAGAGTGGTTATGATAATTTTTCTCTTGTTATCCATATTGCTTATAGATTAGCTTTACATTCTTCCAGGTCTTTTTCTATTAGTTCATTGTTGCGCTTCATGGCACTCAGTTCTTCCTGTATGTCAAACTGGAATCTTAATGTCTTGGAAGCCAGTGCGCCGAACATGAATCTCGAATTCATGCCATTTTTGGTGTAGATTTCCTGAATACCATATATTTCCCCTTTTATTTCATCCATACGCTGTACCTGATATGCGTTGAAATCCAATGAGTCGATTTGGTTCCATATTACCGAGGATTTTTTTGCATGTAACTTTTGCTCGGTGAATATGGTTTCCGAATGATTGATGTCTTTAATAAGTTCCGAACTTTCTTTCATTGGAACATCAAACACATACTTGCATAGGATGATAAAAATAAGCACTACGGTAAACACCAGCAATATCGCAAAGCGTATATTACCCCATATATTTTCATCTTTTGTCATGGCTTCTGTAATTTTTCTTTCGTTAATTCCTGATACTTATTCCTACATTTCTCCAATTGTTCAATATTGGATTCTCTTTTTTTAGCTTCTCGGTCAAGATTATCCATGGTAGCTTGTATCTCTTTTATCTGATTGAGCATTACCTTGTATACTTCATAGTTCTGCCCGTTGGATTCGAAGCTGCTTATTTCATTTTCCATCAGCTGACGCTTCTTGGTTATCAGATTTTGCAGATGCTTATGCTCACTTGCGTTTCGCTTCTTGCCTTTCAGGCTGTTCAATTCACGGAACAGTTCTTCAATCTGAAAATTGAGTTCAGCATGTTTCTTGAATACTTCGTCATATTCCGATTTTTTGTTTTCAAGAAGTGCGATAGCTTTTTGGGCTGTCACAATCGAAATACTGCCGCATAAGGCAATGATAAGTAATGTGACTGCAAATATGATGAAGAATTTCCATTTGGCGCTTTTGCGCTCTTCTATATTCATTGCTTCCATAATTCGGACGTTTTTTAATTACATGAAAGACCATTTCTTTTTCTTTTCTTCTTGAACAGAAACTGGGCTTTCTTCTCCAACTACAATATTTTCTCTCACAAGACCGATATATTCAAGTTCTCCCATTTTGTGGAACATCCGTTCCAGAAGAGAGAGGAATGCACCTAAAGTATGCAATGAAGAGCTTATATCCGTATGTTCGTATGTAATACCGGTAACATTTTCAATGCTGTGCATAAAGTCTGATGGAGTAATGTTGGTCCATTCGTAGTAATACTGTAGCAGCTCCTCACGCATGGTTTCAGACAAGGTCTGTAATGCTGAAACGAATCCGTTTGCAAGTTCATTTACAGCCTGAATAAGAAAAATAGGAGGTTGCTCCTGAGCTGTCTGTTCGATAAAAAAGATACGGCTGTTATAGAAACTGTTGAAAGCATTGCACAGGACAAACGTATTATTGGCCAGTGCATCCCTGCGTTTGTCAGACAGGTTACGGCTATATATCGTTCTTATGTCTTCCCTTATGTTATGTAGGATATGCGTCAGTTGGTTTATGAATGATTTCAAACCGTCATGATAGGCTGATTTCTGCAATGGCGGTATATACTGGCGGTTTACTGCAAAAGCGTTCCCATGGGATTTTATTTCTCCGATTATCAGAAAATTTTTGCTATAGAATGCCTTGTTCGTTTGACTTTTGGGCATAATATGCAATTTTATGCTCGGTAGTACGTGGGGATGATGTAAGGGTATAACTTCCGGATCTGGTTCGCCTATTGGTATCATCTCATAGGGGTTTATTGATACAAGAATAAGAAATTCATTGTTCTCAATAGAGAGTGAATTGCTGTCTGGTAATGTTGCCGTAGGTACGTAATCTCCATATAGCCCTTCATGGAAGATGATTGGAAGACCGCCTCTTGTAAGCCCGTTGCATTTTTTCAGGCGTACACACAGGGTATCAAGGGATTCTCCGCTTATATCGAATTCCACGTTGTCATTTGAATCGTCAAGTGCTTTCCCGAGACCATAATTGTAGTTAGTCAGTTGGTTCTCAATACTTCCATATAGAGATTCTATCATGTTATAATAATTTCCGAAGAAATGATCCTTTGTCAACTTTACTCCGTTGACCCAGTTGATCGGTAAATGTTCTATCTTCATATGCTTACTCTTTTGTTGAAGTTAATTTTACTCTTCTGATATATATAGGTCGGTTGTTCTTTATTTTGTTCTGCTCGCTGTCCTTGTGAGGGTCAAGAATCCGTATCAGCAGTGGATAACTGAACCATTTTGTTGTGTAGAAAGTCCATCCGACCTTGTAGCCGTCTTTCCCTGTTTCGATTCTGTTTTGTGGGAATCTACGGTTCTGGTCTTCTATGAACCAGTTGAACCAGTTACCCAGAGAAATACCGTCCGGCAGTTTTACGACCAGCGAAGCGTAATTCTTGTCACCGATCTTGCGGTTGATTTTTACTTTTACGGATTTGAATTCAAAGCTGTCGATGTTGTCCCAATAGTTACGGTCAAAAGTCCCGAATTCCAATTCCCACGGAACATAGATAGGAGGCGGTATTAACAGAAACAGTTTTCTGCCCAGCATAATCATGTAAGGCACTATGAACCAAAGTACATTCAGTGCTCCCCAAATGGCATACGGGAGATTGCTTATCCTTTCAAATACAAGGTAATATATCCATCCGCCGAGTATGCCGGACACAGACAACAGCAGTATTGTTCCGCCCGTTGATTCTCCAAGTCCGATTGCTTTGAAAGAGTCAGACTCTGTGTATTTCCAGAAAATGAAGCCCAATCCGATGTAGCATAGGATTGTCAGAAACAGCCCACCCCATACGAATTCGTTTCTGAGAAGTCCCAGCAGACAGGGAAGAGCAATTATCAGAGCTGAAATAAGTATGAAGATAATGGCTTTTTTCATACTCAGCTTTCGTTTTAGATTTTTCATGCCGTTCAGGAAAAACAGCATGACTGTTACGAACAGTGGTGCTAATAGGTATTTAAAGAAAAAAGATAATAACATTTCCATATTTCTAGCTTTTTATCTGTTGTTTATAGATTCATATCATATCCCAATCGGTTTTCTCCCAATATACAGTCTGTATGTCCCTGTATAAGGTGCTTTATATGTATTTCCCTGAATGAAAGTATAAAGAAACTCAGAATCTCAATTACAATAGTATCTATACGGGATTGTCCTTTGTAGTCATCTGAATTTTCTGGCTGACCGAAGACTATAGTTGCTTCCAGATCATCTCCCTCACATTCTACGACTCCGTTCAGTCCGAGGTTTTCTCCCAAAATGCCTTCGTTGATGGGGGAATATTGCGAAACGGTAATCACGTGTGGTATATATCTGAGTCTGACTTCAATATCAAGGACTACAGAAAACATCCGTTCAATGGCCGTGAGATTTTCCATGTATTCATCAGAATGGCAAAGAAAAAGGAATAGCTTGTACTTTTGATGGTTGCTGATATCCAATGGTATGCCCAACATGGTTTCTACAAGCTTGTTCATATTTTCACGCATTTCAGGATTTGAAAAGAAATTCAAGTCCCGGTCAATGATTTTTACACGTTCCTTGAAGAAAGCCGTATCGAATGGAATAAAAAATGAAATCATTTCCTTTTCCCTTTTTTTGTTGGTGCGTATCGCATCGACAATTTCCTTGTTACTCATACCCGGCGTGCTTATGACAAGTGGGTGGAAAAGGAGTTCCGGAAGCTGGTGATACATACTGTTCCTTGCCAAGTGAAGAGCAACAACTTCCTTGTATGAGTTTGGCGTGGAAAAATAACGTAAAGAAGCACTCAGAATATCTTTGGAGTGAACACGCGGATTCATCCCATGACAAATTATCATGAGAGAGTCCAGCAGGTCTTCTTTGAGGATGAACTGCAGCTCTTCAAGAAATACTTCGGCAATGTAATTGTTTGCATTGCTGCGTTTCAGCTCGTTTATTTTTTCTTTCCTGTCTATCGGAGTTCCCATACAAGTTCGTTATTTCTGAAATTGACTATAATGTTGTCACCTGGTTTGATTTCTTCCGAGACGATAAGTCTTGATACTGTTTTTTTAAGATATGTTCTTATTACTCCTGCTATAGGACGTGCACCGTATTTTGGTGAGAATCCTTTTTGTGAGAGGTATTGGAGTGTCTCTTCCGCCAGTTCAAGATTGATGTTCTTTTGTTCAAGAAGCTGCTTTTTTAATCTTGAGAAATGTAATAGGAAGATTTCCTTTGCTACATTTTCATTGATAGGAGAAAATGGCACTACCTCTGTCAGTCGTCCCAGAAATTCAGGCCTGAAATATTGGGCCATAACCTCTATAAGCTTTGCTGAAGTTGGGGTGTTCCCGGCCTTTATCTGATCTACAATCCATTGGCTTCCGATATTGGATGTGAAAATGATTATCGAATTGGAAAAATCGCCCTCTCGGCCCAGCTTGTCATGTATCTTTCCCTCATCCATCATTTGAAGGAATACATCATATACGCTGGAATGCGCTTTTTCAATTTCATCAAATAGAACTACTGAATAAGGCTTTTGTCTGATTTGTGTCACCAGAAGACCACCTTCTTCGTAGCCTACATATCCCGGAGGTGCTCCGTAAAGCAGAGCTGCCGAATGTTCTTCCTTGAATTCGGACATATCAAACCTGATCATTGCAGATTCATTGTCAAACAGCAATTCTGCCAATGATTTAGTCAGTTCAGTTTTACCCGTTCCAGTAGGTCCAAGGAAAAAGAAGGAACCTATGGGCTTTTTGGGATCGCTCAATCCGCTTCGTGATTCGATAATGGCATCAGACAGGGTTGAGATGGCCTTGTCCTGGCCTTTGACTCTTTCCCTGAGTTTTGATTCTATACCGAGAAGCCGGTCTTTTTCTCTGGCCTGTATTTTTCCAATAGGGATATTGGTACATTCGGCCACGATTGCTTCTATTTCCGCAGCTGTTACGACGCTTATGGTGTGTTGTGATAGATTTTCCAGTTCTGTCAGGATTCTATCAATCCATTGAATTTTTACTTCATATTTGTCTTCATCATTCCATGTATAGGTGTCTGAAAGTTTTGATGTTATTACAGAACCTACTTTATTGAAAATCATTCGGTAAAGTAATTGTAAATCGGAGTTCGGAATTGTTCCTTCTGCATCCTCATGCAGACGTTCGAACTCTGCCCGGATGTTTTCTACTGTATTCCTTGCATTTTTGTTGCACAGTCGTACAGCGGCAGAAGTCCTGTCCAAAAGGTCAATCGCAGCAGAGGGGAGACTGCGTTCCTTGAAATACCGGCGTGATAATTGTATTACATTTGGAATACAATCATCAGAAACTTCAAGTCCGTAATGGCTTTCTATTTCTTTTTTATGTAGATGCATGGCGCATAATAGAGTGGAATAATCCAACTCTTCCGCATTTATGATAACCAGTTTGCTCTCAATGGATTGCTTTTCTATGTGTTTGCGGTACGCATCATTTGTAATGGTAAAGATGAGATTGCAGGCTCCTTCACCAATTTGGGCATTGAGGATATTTATCAGAGTGGTTGATTTACCTGTATTCCCGTTTTCTAGTAATACCTGAAGGTCATCTATCACAAGAACTACCTGCTCAATTTGCTTCAGCTTATGTATCAGTGCCACTGTCTTCTGTGATATCTCATTTTCCGATGATGCCCTGGCCAATAATTTGGCTGTATTCAGCCCTACAACAGAAACCTGTTGCAGCATTTCGTCTTTATTGTTGCATATTTCCTTTACAAAAGCATTGATTATGGATGTTTTGCCTATACCTGAATCGCCTATTATCATTATAGCTTTATTTTCTGAACGCTCCAGGCATTCAAGCATGGTTCTGATTTCTTTATCCCTGCCCACCACTATACTTCCGTTTTTGATGGTTGCTTCTGTTTTTAGATTTTCAGCGTATGGAAACGAGGCGAGTATCTGGTTTTCTTCCCCTTGAAAAGAATAGGTAGGTGTAAGGGCATTATAATATTTTAAAATATCGTCCTCACTTACCCCAAGTAATTCTATTTGCTGGTGAGAATAGATAACGCCTTCTCTGGAGATGGCCGTAAATACACAGATGGCATCTATGTGGTCACTTCCCAGCTTTATTTTGGAGCGTTCCGCTTCATCCAGTACCTTGGACAGATCTTCATCCGCACATATTTCTTCTGAATCACTTCCCGAAGATGTGTACATTTCCTTACGCATGTCAAACCATTCCATCAGATAGGCAACGTCTTTTTGCATGGATTGTAGAATCTCCTTAAGGCCTGTACTTTCTGTCAGCATGGCTAATACCAGGTGGGGTACACCGTATGTGCTTTGCTGTTCCTGTCTGGCCATTGATTGGGCTAATTTTATGGCAGAAACCAGACTGGGGCTATAATCGTTGTTTGTCATAAGAATACAATTTTATATGATGAATTACATACAGACTTTTCAGTCATATCCTTTTCAAGAAAATGAGCGAAAACGGACAGATCCAAGAAGTCTCTTATATTTTGTTTTAATTTTATTTCAACTTGAACTATACGGACGAAACCTTTTTTTCTTTCCGGAGAAATGGCAATACCGTCCTTAATCTGTATAGTATCAACATTGTTTCCCATCTTGTGGTAAATATAATTATGGATATCCCGCTTTGATACAATTCTGTCTCTACTGACAAGCCCATATCTCAGGCTGTGTACCAGATTGGATTCTTCTGTATGAACTATTCCTCCTTGAACAGGAGTTCTGAAAACAAGACTTGTTGCATCGTATTTTTCCATATTGAACTGTTGGACAAATGCTCTTTCGTCAAGTCCGTTGGCCAATTGTCCCGAAGTAGTCCAGAATTTTACTTCTGCACTTGTTGCATTGGGTGCTGGTACTGTCAGAGCAAAAATACGTTGTCTTTTTTCGTCCCTGTTTACGTTTTCTACACTTTTCTCTATCTCGGAAAGCTTAAAGAACAATTCTTTCAGTTGTGCTGTCAGCAAATCTGGATTTAAGGCGGAAAAGGCATTCCCGTCTTCTCTGATTCTTTGTATAATTTGGTTTATCAGGTCAATGGCACTATCCGAATCAAATCGTTCTAAGTTTCCGAAATACAAATCAAAGATTCCGGTCGGATTTTCTTCATACTGCTGTTGTCGATCGGTGTATTCCTTTCCTGTATTGTCACAAATGGAACGGATGTTAAGAAAATAACTTCCTTTAGGACAAGGAAGAGGAATATATCGTCCATTGGTTGCGAAATTATGCTGTTTATACACCAATTTCCTGTTTACAACAGGATACGTATTCAGATATATGTTCAGTGAATTGAGATAATCTTGTGAATTGAATATTTCCGGCAGACGGAGTTTTATCCAAAAAAACTTTTTGTCCGTATCTATGTTCTCGGTCTGTCTGGCTAAAGGAAATTGTTGCAATAATGTTTTAAGTGACTTGTCTGCGTCGGTTAGACTTATTTTTACATAATAATCATTGTAAAAATTTGTTATTCCATCAAAATAATGGGCATTGTTGAATGGATCCTGCACCTTCAGGCCGAATTGTACCGGTATTTCTTTTCCTGTACAGTTATAGATTCGTGTCATATGCAGAAACGGAACAAATAATGTATCATCAGGAATCAGGCAAAGAGTCATTTCCTGCGTTTCTGACAGATGCTTTTCGTTAATATCAAAACCTAACCAGACAACATACGATTCTATCTGTTCCTTCCTGTCAAGGAATAAACTTGAAGAGAAACTCTTTTCAGAAACGGTTTTTACAGTATCTCCATAAGCAATTATACCGAGTCTTGCATTCACAAGTGGATAATTGAAAAGAGGAGTAAAGAATACCTGTACACTTTCTTTACCGAAGATGAACTTTTCAGTATAGAAATGGTCTTCTGCATTTAGTACGCAGGTCTCGTCATTATTTGGGGCAACAGACATTAATGCATGGGCTGGAATAGGCAAAACCCATTTATTATCTATGAGTATGCGTGATAATTGATAGAGTAAACGGGAATCCGACGCTTTTATTTCCTGATACAGACGGGCCGTTTCATTGGCGAAGACATCCAATAGTAAATCAACCACAGGATCCATGTTGCGAGGTTCATTGATACCCCACAGCTCCATAGCGAATTTCAGAATTCTTTCCTTTATTTCAATATGTCTTTTGTCTGGCATAATTCTTATTTGTTTATTGTGATAACGGACTGATATATACAAGCGTACTGAAGTAGAACGGTTGATCCGTTGAAATTATTTTTCCTCTTACTGCTATTTGGGCTTTTCTGCGAACATGAGTTTCTTTTTTGTTTTCATCGTCAATTTCAGACAATGCTACACTCACGCTTATATCTTTAAGACGTTCTTCATAAGTGGTGATGGCTTGGAGCAAAGACTCCTGGACTTTATTCTCCCAATCACTGATTTTCACTAGTTGACTGAACTCAAGTTCCCAGATGACAGAGCCGTAATTCTCCTTACCGACTACTTCCCCGTACCGGGAAACAATCAGTAACATGATCTGCTGTGCTATGGATTCTTCATAGGAACATCGTTCAAGTTTTCCGCTAACTGCAGACTTTAGGTCAATTGGAATTTTCAGATAACTCATGTGCTTTTTTATATCGGTTTTCGCAAATATACGGTTTTTTATCAAATATTCTAAGGTTTTTCTGAAAAATTCTTCCGTATAAACTTGATAAAACAAAAATAAATTCATATATTGCGACCGATAATTACAAAGAGAGATTAAGTACGATATTTTGTTAACATTTAAATACAAAGAAATATGGCACTTTACGATTATGGAATAGGTGGCAATGAAGTAAGGGTTGATGCTAATGAATCTATAGCTGAGATTCCTTCCAACCGAACTTTACTTGTCCAAAAACTGACAGACGATGCTCCTTCTGAACCGGAGTGTGTTTATGGTTTGCAAACCATAGAAGATGTGTTTGAACGCTTTGAGCCAACCGTACAATTGGAGCATGTGGATGCAGAAGGAAACGAAGTGAAGGAAGTTATGACCTTCAAGGGCCTCGGAGATTTTGGGGCGGAAAAAATTAAGGAGAATAGTGAATTCTTGAGTGGACTGGATATCGAACGTGAGCAGAGTCTTAAGATTGCCCGGCAGCTTTCTTCTAATAAGGCACTCCGGAAAGTGCTTGAAAATCCTGTATTGCGGGAAGCTCTGGCAGAAGTTCTGAGTACCTCTATACAAGAGATTAACGAAGCTCAATCCAATTCTAAAATTTAAAGTTTAAGATTATGAAACCTGATAATGAACAAAAACAGCAACAGGCGGCAACGGCTGCTTCCGTTCAAGTCTCTTCTCAAGGCAAGGTCGCTTCTGTTCCTGCAATAGATCGCCTGAAAGAATTCGGCGGATTTTCATTTTTGGAAAATATTATTGACGGGTATTCAAATATGAATCCCAACAGAAAGGCTCGTCGGAATATTTTCTTGACTGATAAACAATGGGATGCTGAACGTAGAGCTCTTGCCAGATGTTTGAGCGTATGGGAGAAACTGATTCGCAAAGAACTCACTGTTGAGCAAATGCTGGAAAAGGCTAAGGAAACTGCTCTTCAGGCTGAAGAACTGTTGAATAAGAATTTGAAAGCAGCATTGGCTCGCACCCATGATTTGGAGCAGGCTTATCGTTCTGTAGCATATTTCTATAAAAATACAGAAAGTGATAAGGTCAAGAATGTTACAATCGTTAATGCCAGCATGGAACAGTTGCGTGATTTGGATAATACAATCTTCGCTGATTATATCAGCAAGGAATTGAAACAGAATTTCGATCGTCTGGATTTACGCCGTAATTATTCATTGTTGGTTGTGCCGGGTTATTTAGGTTCTAATGCTATTTTGGACAAGTGGTCTAAGATGGCTTATGAAAATAAGGCATTCCTTATTACAGACTTCCAGGATTTGGAATCTCCTGATGATGTAATTGATATATTCTTTAATGCAGACCATACAAGTGGCGATGCCTTCAAGTCAAATACAGTGATGACTTGTAATTGGTTGCTTGGTCGCGCAAAAGAGGATTCCGTTGGAGAAGAAGAGAATCTTTATGTTCCGCCATCAACTGCACTTGCCGGAAAAATTTATGGTACCTTGATGTCTCAGGTTGTTGCCGGCAAGAAATTTGGAGGACTTAACGAAGTTGAAAGTGTACGTTTCGACTTGAAGCGTAGTGAAATTTCTGAACTTGAACGGATAGGGCTTGTCCCGATGGTTAATGAATATAGCAAAGTGATGGCTTTCTCTGCCAAAACTTTGTTCAATGGAGATAATCTCGGTTTGCAGACTTATTCTGTTGTTCGTGTGTTCGATTATATTACAAAAGTTTTGTTTGACTTCCTGAATCGTCGTGCATTCGAAAATTGGACTACTCGTACAGAGGCGGATTTACGTTCTCAGATTGTAAAGTTCCTGGATAGTGTAATGGGACCCAACAAACTTATCGAACGCTTTAAGGTGGTGAAGATTGAACAGGATCCGAACCAGAAAGACCGTATCTTGTTGGATATACATATTACACCGTTCTTCCCTGCTAAGAGTTTCGTCATTCAGCTTGCCGGTCACAAAGGTGACGGCCCGGAAGAAGCTGTTTGGGAAAGTGAATACAAGCAAGAGTAAATTATTCTTTTACCAGCAAGCAATATGCCCTTTTTTGAGAAGGGCTTATTGCTTGCTGTCTTTTTTTATACAATAGTTTTATGAATAATATTGAGAATTTGGGTTTAGTACCTTATCTTAATTCACAATTGGTTTCGGCATGGCGTATGGCTGCTGATAGTGCAAGATATGCAGAAAGGCCAGAACAATATTTGTGTAGAACGATAAATATGTCTCTCAAAACAAACCCGCAAACGAAGGTTGAATTGGATCTATTTGCCCAAGAAGCAATGAAACAGTTGCATTCAAACTCAATGTTGTTAAGGGAGAATGGAATTCCTACAGAAAACAATTCTTCTTTCATTGACAATTCTTTAAATGTAGGAGGTAAAATTGTTAGTGGTGCAGGATTTTATGCCGGTTATAAACAGTACGACCTTTACATTGAAGCCAAGTGGAATAATGGTGTGGGAAAATGGAAAGGAAAAAACGGCGTGTGGTATATGGAAAAAGTCGAAGGGAAAAAGGATTTCTTTGGAAATCAATATACCGGTGCAAGAAAAGATATTATTGCAGAAGCTTCGAAATATAAAAAAGTTGGAAACACTTTATTTGTGATTGGAACTTTTCTTTCTTTTACACAAATGGGGGTTGCTCTATATAAAGGTAATACATCTGGTGCATTTAAAGCTGGTGCTGATATATTAGTTGGTGTTATTGCTTCATATGGTGGTCCGGTAGGATGGGCTATTAGCGGCATTTATATGCTTTTGGATTTGGCTGGAGCATTTGATCCAAGGTATACAAAGTGTGTATCACCTTATGCTAATAACCCTCATGTTCATTTGCGGGATAAGACCTATGTTAAACCTCCTGTTATGCCTACATATCTATCCCGAAGAGTGCCATCAGCTCCTGCCAACAGTGCTGTATTCAGACAAGGTTATAAAAGATACTGATATGAATGTTTGGAAATATACCTATATAAAGTTTTATCAATTCCGGCGGGAGACACTTGCAGGAGATTATACGGCAATGTTGTTTGTTGTAGAGCTTGACTTTTGCGTATATTCGGGGATTGTATTTTTGATAGATGGATTAACAGGTTATAATTTAATTCCTTGCTACGGGCTTTTGTATGTACTTATTTTACTTGGTGGAGGTTTTATTCTTTGGATGATTCGTAATCATTCCTTGCGTAAAAATGGGGCTTTTGAACGTATAAAAAAAGAGGTGGAGGAAGAACCCAGAAAGTTTTTGTGGGGAACACTCTCGCTGCTGTTTGTTTTATTTACGCTTGCATTTGTAGCCTTGTCAATGTACCTGTGGTCGCAAAAGATGATACCGGTTTTAGTCTCATTATGATGAATATTTCTTTTTCATTCTTAATGAAAGATATTCCATATTCTTCTCAATGTATAGTTTTCAAATATGCTCAAGGAAATTTCATACTGGACATATTATTTCTTTTTGAAACGGAAATATCTAAAGGATGGTGGACATAAATCAGACTCTGTTATGTTTATATCAGTTTGTTTATTTTTTAATTTTGCTTCTATAATTCAAATAATAGAATATTATGTCCATTTTACATTGCCAAGATTTCTTATTACAACAAAATGGGAGTTGTCATCTTGGGTATATGCGATAATTATATTAACTCCATTTATATTTTTTGTATATAATAGATATTTTAAACAGGAAAAGTTACAGGCTCTTCTTGAAGAGTATTCTAGAAAATCAGAAACTAGATTGTTAATAGGCCGGTGCTTTTTCTTTTTCTATTGTATTTTTACATGGATTGGTTCATATGTAATTTTAGCATATTTTCATCATTGAACTATATTGAAAGTATTGAATCTCTATTTATAATGGTGTATGAAGTTCTATAACTCATATGCCATTTTTTATTAAAGGTAGGTATGTTATTCTTACCCTTATTTTTCTGAGATAATTTCTATTTTACTCTGACAGTTTATTTCCCCTGTTTTAAATTCCATACCAATTGTATCTCATGTTTATTTTGCTCTATTGGCATTATTATCGGTTGGATTTTATTATGCAAAGGTGCAGTTCAGGGTGTACAACATGTACCGCTTTGCTAATTGACATCATATTTTTTCAGAAGTCTTCCGCAAATCATAGATTTGGGTATTCTATAAAAATATTCCTTCATTTACATGTCTAATCACCCTTTTTCGCTGTAATCCTAGGCATATAAAATTTTCCCGACAATGAAGCCATTAGAGTTTCAAAAGAAGGGAAAAAGAGATGTTTAACGAATTAAAAATTTAGAATTATGCCAAATTGGTGCAGCAGTTCGTATGTCATTGAAGGTGACAAGAAAGAGGTTAAGAAACTTTATGGTATTATGCATGGACTCGAAAAAAGGAAAACACCAGCCGTTGAAAACGGATTCGGGACAGCGTGGTTAGGATGTCTGGTAAACGCTCTTGGAGTTGATTGGAAAAAAGTCTATTGCAGAGGAGACTGGAGCAATCTTGAAATGGAGCAAGATACTTTGAAATTCTCGACAGAAACAGCATGGGGGCCTTGCAATGAAGTCTTTGACCTGATACAGCAAAAGTTCCCTTCATTGAGTTATTATTATCTGAGCGAAGAGCCAGGTATGGGAGTGTTTCAGACAAATGATAAGGATGGCAAGTATTTTACGGATAAATTTCGTGCTGATATTTGTACTCCAGAAAAAGAGTACCAGTGCGGATATTTTGAAGATAAGCCAAGTATGTTCAAATGGTTGGAAGAGATATTCGGTCAGCCAGTCACTTCGGATGAAGATATTGAAAAATTAACTGATGAATGGGAGAATGCCAATGAGAATGCGTTTTGCAACATTGATGAATTTATAGTGATAGAATAGAAATTGGTGAAGCAGGGTTAGCAAAGGGGCTGGCATTCACACCAGCCCCAAATCCTTTTCTTCATCGCCGCATTCCACCGCTATATTCGGCCTCCTGCTGTTCCTCCATGTATTCTTCCAGGTCGTTCAGTTGCTCGTTCACGCCCTGGAGATTGGCATCCAGTGTCATGTTGTGGTCATAAGGGTAATGATGCTTCACGGTCATGCCCGCGTTGGTCATCGTCCCCACATCCAGCGAGTCCCTGTCCCTGTTGTAATTAACATGCAGCACGTCGCCGTTCGGCATTTCGAAGACCGGCATCTTGTGCCGTGTCATTTCCGCAAACTGTTCCGCGGCCATTTCCTTCGCCAATGCCTTCACATCCTCGCTGGCCCTGTCAACTCCATATCTTCGGATATGGTCTCGAACTTCCTGTTCGGTATATTTCAGCATCACTTCAAAGGTTCCGCCTACACTGCCATTATAAACTACAGCAAAATTCTGGTCCTCAATCAGCAGGTCATCGCCACGGTTCTGTAATGGAGAGGCATAAGTGTACTGTTCGTCCATGCCGTTACCGTCATAATATTCTTTGGCGAGAGCAAGCAGACCATTATAGTCGCCCTTGTCCTTCAATTCTTCCAATTGCCTGGTATCGTCCGCCATTTGCAGATAGGCTACAGAAGCATAATATACCTTTTCCTTCGGGGTTTCCGCCCGTTCCTGATTTTCTGTCTTTTCCCTTTCTATATCCCGGGCTATCTGGTCTATTTTCTGCGTGATCATGGATGATGCTTTCTTCACATCCATAAGCACGGTCTTAATGTACTGGGGCGACTCCTTCAGATTATCCAGCCATGATTTCAGGTACGGACAACTGTCCTCTTTTATATGTTTAACCATGCCGTAGCGTTGTGAGATCAGTGCACCGCACAATTCGGCCACAAGTTCTTCATCGCTATACTCCTTTGAACCGAAAGAGGTCGGTTTGAAACGGTTTAGTACACCTTCCGCACCAGTCGAATGCCCCATTTCATGGAACAGTGTTCCATAGAATGCTTCCCCGTCCTTGAACTGCACCTTCTCCGGTACGGTGATTTCATTCTTGCTTATTGAATAAAAGGCATCATCCTGATGTTTCACGTTGATGGGGCAGATCCACAGATTGTCGCGTATCATCCTGTCCGCCGGTTCGAAGCTGAACATTTCGCCTTCATGAACAAATGGGCGGCCGTTTTCCTTTTCCAGTTTTTCCCACAGTTCCGGACGTGCTTCTTTCAGATTCGTCTGGGCGACGTTGAACACACGGAAAACCTGCATTTTGGGATACACATTATACTGTTCCTTCTCATCGTTCGACAGATTCTTGTAATCATCATACTTGATCTTCTCCTTAGTTTCCTTGTGGATACAGGTGAAGGTAGTCAGCATGACGGGAAACGATTTCTCACCTTTCAGTACCGAAACCCTCGGCAGTTCCTCGCCGTCCTTGCCCGGCTTGTTCAGTCTCTGCACGCAATCGAAGGTGCAGAACCTCGGAATAGTATATCCTTCCTTTTCGCAGTGCAGCATGAGCATCAGCGCATTCATACCATTGTATTCGCGGCCGGAAAGATTACGGGGCCACTGGAGTGCCCCCTCGGTGAACCAGGGCTTCTTCCAGTCCTTACCGATGGTCTCCAGCTTTTCAATCATCATTTCAGCGAACAGGTCAAGAGCCTTGTCTTCGCTGTTGGGGCCGTCTGTATTGCGTTTCCTGTAACTTGCCATATCATCGTCAGTTATTGTTTGGTGTCGGTACATACTGGTTTACCTCCTGACAACGGCATGTAATATCAACTTTGCCGTTATACCAGGACAAATCAATTTCACCTTTTGCCTCTATCTTGGTAGAAGGCTGTAACCATGCTTCTCGTTGCTTGTCAAAGCAAAAGAATCTTACCCACAAGTATTCGAAATTCTCATTTACCTTTTCTGCGCTGAAAGCTGAAAAGCTGAAGAACGGTTTGCCGTTTTTGTCAGTTCGTTCATCAACTGTTTTTCCCACTTTGCCGCGGAATGTGAGTTCACCCTGCAGGCTGTCTGTGTCGCCTGCTCCGGCTGGTACTATACTTTCTGCCGACAGGTTGAAGTACGTCTTGTCACCCCTGTGCTTCGGTACCAGTATGCCTGTTACCTTTACACGCATACCGTTTCGCAGACGCGCTGCTTCTTCCTGTGTTCCGTCCATGCTGACGCTGATTTCCACTGCTCCGCCCTGGCCATCCTTTCCCTGAATGGTGGTCTGTACGGTCATACTGACAAACTGTTTCCCTTCTTTCCCGTTTCTGAGGATGGCATCACGGCTGATTAAGCCGCATACCGTTACATTGCATTTGATCATAAAGTGTCTTGTTTATTAGTGTTACATGTCCACGGACCATGCATGTGCTGAATGCTGAATATTGATGTTGAATGCTGAAAATGGTGCTGCCTAATCGGGGGCACGTATTTTTATATAGACTATCCATACGGCGATGGCCACCTGTACGGCTACGATGACAGCCGTACCGATCCAGCCGACCAGCCTTTGGCATACCATAATATGCATTGCCAGTGCGGATAGTCCGAGTAAACATCTGCTTATTGTTATCACCACGCGTTTTGTCATGTCTGTTATGTGTTTGTCATATCTATCTTTTCATGGTTTCCGCCTGTGTCTGCTGTTGCGACATGCCTTGCTCGAAATTCCGGGAGGCGGCTTCCGAAAGAATCACGGTATTCAGCAGTCCGGTCACCCGCATCCTTTTGCTTTCTTCTGAAAGCTCGTTGCTGTTTAATACTGCAGACAGTCGGCTCAACTCGGCTGATGTCAGTTCTCGGGATATTTTCAGTTCCCCGTTATCCGCTTTCAGGATGGCCTTGCCGTTTTCTTCTATGCTCAGTTCGCAAGTTTTCATGCCCGGCATCAGCGATGTCAGGTCAATCCTGCGCCTGTCCATAGCTGTAGAGATTGCGGCATTCTGTTCTTCTTCACTCTTCGCATCTATCTGTGCAGCCAAAAGTATCAGGGATGTGAAAGCGGTCATAGCCATCTCTACGATGGGATCATTGCAACCCGATATGCCGACACCGCTATCCTCCGAGGACAGCAGTTTTTTCATCCAGGCATCGGGTGCCATGGTCTTGTCTGTGTTCATGTTCTCGTTATCCCTGTACTTGGCCAAGAGGTCACTTCCGTTGTACATCACCTGCTGTTTGATATTTCCTTTCTGGGCAATCTCTGCCAGATAGGCTGCCGGATCCACCTCGCGTTTCGTCCCGTCGCTGTATATGTTTGTCACTCCGAAATGCAGATGCTCGCCGGTTGTTCTGCTTCCCGTATTGCCGGAAGTACCGAGTCGTTGTCCTGCATTTACGCTGTCACCGGCTTTTACGGTAATGTCGCTCAGGTGCATGTAGGTGCATTGTACCTTGTTACCGTCCGGTCTGCTGTATTCTACAGTTACCGTCTTTCCCCCGGCGGAGTTCATATTATTGTTCACCGACACTACTTTTCCGCCATTTTCCGTTGCCAGTACTGCGTCACCCTTGCATCGTATATCAAGTCCTTTGTGTATCTGCTGCTTCTCCTTGTTCATCGGATCCTGACGCATACCGAAGGCCGATGTTACAAAGAGAAACTCCTCGCGTTCCACCGGAAACGAATACTCTTCTGCCATTCCTGCTTTTTCCTCGCTGCGCAAAGGATTCTGTTCTATACCGAATGTTTTTCCCTGTGCGGTCATTTCCTGCATGACCTGACGGTCGTATTTGTCAAGACCATTCTGTTCAATGATTTTCTGTAGTGTAGCTGCGTAGTTTCCTCCGGTTGCATATCCGGCTTTTGCTATGCCTTCTGTCCATCCTTTATAATCATCCGGGTTGAGTTTGAAACACTCGGCATAGCGGCTGTTCTCTTTCAAGAACCTGGAATGATGTTCGAATGATTCGCCTACATTGTCATAGCTGCAGAATTTCTCATTCGGTTTGTCATCCGTGTAGAGACCGTAACGACCACCCTGTGCAATCCAGTCAGGTGTAGCCTTGATCCCGAAGTGGTTGTTCTCGTTCAGTGCCAGTCGGCTCTGTCCGTTACTGCTCTCCAGAATACCCTGGGCAAGTGTTACGGATGCAGGAATGCCGTAGCGGCGCATCTGCTCCATGGCATACTCTGCATATTTGTCTGCATATTCTCTGTTTTTACCAGCCATATTATTATCTCCTTAATGTTGTGCGTTGTTCCACTGATTCTTCGTTTCCGTCTTTTCCGGATGCTTGGCCTGTTTCTCTGGCTGTCCTTTCGGATTGCCTCCCGTCGGACATGCCTCCAGACTGTTGCAAGGACTTGCTTCTTGCTTTCTCCATTTCCGGTGCGTCACAGATGACTACACGTTCTCCGGCCCTGATCAGCTTGGGCAGGTAGTCGTCCAGTTTGTGATAAGGAAACTCTGCCGATTGTGCAAATCCCCGTTCACCTCCTTCCGAAAGCTTTTGTATGGTAACTCCCAGTATGCTGGCTCCCTTTTCGGCATCATCATTGTACATACGGTAAAAGTCGCCTTTCCGTACCAATTGCAGGGCATCAGGATGTTTTGCCTTTATCCTGTCCCAGGATTCCCGCTGTGCAGACGTTTCATTCTGTACCGTCTTTTCAGCACTGTCTTTTGTGGTCTCTGCAGTCTGCTGTCTTTCGGCATCCTTTTCCTGTTTCTCTCCGGCATGTTCGTCCTGTGTCTGTCCCTGTTGCAGTATGTCTGCAAACAGCGTTGCGGCAAGATTACGTTTATACTCGTTCTTGTCCTCTGCCAGCCACATGCGTTGCCACTGCTGCGGAGTCAGGCTTCTCGGCTGCATACGGTTGCCGTCTATGGTAGCCGTACACTGGATACCGTCTTTCTTCGTCTTGAATACGCAGACTCTCTGAATGCGGTTCAGGTCTATGTCCCTGGTCTCTGTGCTGAACAGATCAACCTTCAGGTCTGGTTTAATCTCAGCCAGCGCATAATACTTGTGTGCCAGTTCCATGCGTACCTTGTCAATGTCATCCATTGCCTGTTTCAGCGTGGTGAAGAAACGGTTTACGTCCTCCTTGTCCGGATAAACGCTGTATCCCGGTTCGTTCTCCGGTTTCAGATACAGGGCCCAGCGGTTCTTGTCATCCTGCACCATCTGTATCTTGTCAAAGCATTTTTCATTGGCTTGTTTTACGGCTGGAGTAACGTCCAGCGTAGAGAGAACTTCCATTGTCCAGTTCTTCAGACGGGCCAGCGATACCTGTTTTTCTGCGAAATACGCATCATCGGGTCGGTAGCCCAAGGCACCGTCCGGATTGAAGAAACGCACGTTTTCTATACCTTCCAGTCGCAAGGCACGTTCGATACGAGCCTTGTTCATGCCCGGCACCTCATTATCCACTTCCGTAGAAGCTCCTGCGGGCAGTACCACGTCGGCCTTCTTGCCCTGACGGTCTATGACAAGCACGATGTTCTTGTCTTCCTTGCTTGGGTATCTGCTGATTTCATCTGCTACAAAGTAGTGCTTCGGGAGCTGGTCGCGCAGGTCGGTTGTCTTCTGTCTGTTGCGCAAGGTGGCATATTCTATTTTTTCGCCTTTTTCCGCTTTGTGAATCACCTCAAGGGCGTTGTTCACGTCACTTTCCAATGCGTCAATCAGGATAGGATTCTCCTTGAGTTCCCTGTTCCAGTAGTCCACCATCTTCCTGCTTTCTTCCGTCAGGCGTGCAGGCAGGCCAAGTTCAAGCATCTTGATTCCGGATGCTATCTCTACCACCAGCCTTTCCTGTTTCAATGCATCTTCCGAAGGTGGCATACCGTTTTTCATCACCATACCTTCGCGTGCAAGCCTCTGCTGATGTCCGGTGGCACTCACTATCTGCCGTAAAGCTTCCTGTACATAGTCATGGTAATGCTTGAACTCTCGCTGGCGGGGCATATACACCGCATCACGGTCTGTCTCATAGTGAGGCATACCGCTTCCGTCCGAACGTACAGGAACAAGATTGTCCCGCATTTTCAGCAGGAAGTCGTTGAATCGGATGTGCAGTTTGCGTTCGTCAGATTCTGAATATCCATTCTCCGTGATTCCACCGTCAGTCTTCAATGCTATGTCATAGCCTCTTTCGTCCACATAAGGGAATGTCGTCTGATCAATGTTGAACAGTGTTCGTATCTCCCTGTTGTGAATGCCTTTGTACTGTTCCTTCATTTCCGGTTCCAGCAGGAGATAATCCCTCCGGGTGATGATGTCCTCCGGATTGTTGCGGTTCACGTAGCGGTTCCAGTTGTAGTAGAGAAACGGTACCCCCTGTTCATGTTCCCTTACCGATGTACCGCGTTCCTTAGCATCGGTGTATAGGGTAAACAGATTTGTCTTGCATCCTTTGCTGTCCGAATGCAGAGCCATAAACAAGGCGTTGAACGGACTGGCCGAAACTCCTTGCGGATAGAGTCTCGGATAGTGCTTGCCGGCAGCATTGAGCCAGTGGCCGTCGGCTTCCGAAGCGCCACTCAATGCAGATGAAAGCAGTTCTATTTGCTTTTGTGCGGCATTCTTCTCTATTTGCGACTTTTCTTTCATATTTGGATGTGTTTGTGTTGTTTATTTTTATGTAGTTCTTACTGGATACCTCTGCTTCTGGCCGCAGTTTCCTGTTGTCCGCTGTCGTAGTTTTCAGCTGCCATCTGACGCAGCCTGTCGCTTTGGGCAAGTATGGCATTGGCCAGTGTGTTCAGGGGCACTGCACCGCTACGGTAGGCATCCGCTACTGTCGGACTGATCTGTATAGTACATGGAACACGGTCTATCGTGGCAATCAGCGTGCAGCCCTGCAATACCGGATTTACGATACGTGGATTCAATGGTTCATCCGCATAGCGCTTATACTGTACGTTTCCGCTTTCTCTACGTGGATATCCGTCAACTTCGCTCTGTTGGTTTGACAGTGCTTCCTTGCCGGCTTTGTTCAGCAGATTTGCACCGCCAAGTCCCATGAGCAGAATCTTCAGCAGCGGGTTCCGGACAAACAGTCCTGCTACAATACTGGCTATCGGCAAAAGGTTGTCCTTCAGTCCGAGGGATTTCGTCTTGCCCGTAAAGAGTCCCAGCAGCATATCTGGCAGCATGGCTATGATATAACCCAGGTTACCGGCCACTTTTCCCATTCCGTCAAGACCGAATGAGCGCAAAAGCCCGTCCCAGCCGTTTGTATTGGTATGTTCCGCTTGTTCTTCCGTTTCTTCCCGCGTACCTACGGCAGCTTCGTCGTCTTTCACATTTTGTCCGTTGTATCCGCTTGTCGGTGTTTCCGTATTTTTCATTGTCTGTTCCCTTACTTCGCTTTCCGTGTTGTCCTTCAGTTTCAGATAGGCATCCTCATATCCGGGAGCTACTACCAGCGAAACATCTTTGTACTGCTCTTTGCGCTCTTTTCCCGGCATACTATAGTTCTTCATCCATGCCGGCTTTTCATTTTCTTTTTTGCTCCAATCCATAAAACTGAAATTGATGACAGGTATTTTATTTCTCAGCTGTCCGTTGACTTGAGCAACAAGTTTATTATCCTTGGCTGGAATCATGGTTGCTTCCTTACGGAAAATATCAAATACGTTATTCTCCTTTCCGAATACGCCTTTGCTGATACATTCCTCTACGGATTGTTCCCGGGGAGTTTCAGGCACAAGACTGTCAGCTGCAGCAGTCAGTACAACATCCACACCCACGAATCTGGCAAGCGAAGCCCACGATCCGGCACCTCCCAGCATAATGGCATCTGCCGAAGCGCCCAGTACATTTCCGGCACCTTTTTCCAGCGTACTGGGATGATAGGCTGCCTCGCTGCGTGATTCAATCTCTTCTGCCAGTGGCGAACGTCCCAGTGTCTGTGCCAGTCCCAGCAGACTCGATTGTCCGGCCTTTCGGATAATGTACTCGGCCGATGACTTGGGTATCCGGTCATTCACCAGTTTGTCCACCATCAGCCGGTCCAAGCGGTAATCCAGATAGGCATACGCCAGGTCGCATCCCAGTTTTTCCGAAAGGGCATCATAACGTTCACGTCCTATTTCAGCCACTACGGTTTCGCGCCACTGCCCGGCCATACAGGCCAGGTCACGCTGGATATCATCCGAGGCCAGGATGCGTTCCTTACACATTCCTAAATACTCTTCCGTAGTCTTTGAGTTCCATTCGCCCGTCAGTTTGAGTGTCTGGTACGGGTCTCCTAAAGGTTGTCCCGCAGTCGCCATCATACTGAGAATACCGCTGGCAGAGGTAGAGTATTCTTTCATTTCCTCCACCTGCTTACTGTTAAGAAAAGCCTGTGTTTCATTCATTACCGGTACCAGGTAACAGCGGAAATAACTGCCCGTGAGAGCCTCCATTTCCGCAAACCGTCTGCTATTGATTCCGTCCATATCTTGTCATTGTTTCGCTATACCATGTTTATCTGTTTGAGCAGTTGCTCCTTGGTCTGCTCGATGGCATGGTGATATACTTCCATCTGTCTTGGAAAATATTCTTCCAGCCATTTGTCCTTCTCTATGTTGTCCTGCAGGAAACGAACTGCCTGTTCACGTTCTATTTCCACCGAAGCTTCTCCTTCATCATGGTTATTGAACCATGCCTTTGTCCACCAGCGTATGCCGAACCTGTCAGGATATACAGAAACTATTCTCGGGATGTCGAAACTCTGGATATCTATATCCAGACCCGCCAGCGGATCGATTACTCCTCCGCTGGCTACTGCTTCGTTACGGAGTTTTTTTTTAAGCCCTCATCAGTCGTACTTAGAAATATTTCGTGTCTGAGTGCCAGATAGTTCAGAAAATCCCCGATAAGCAGGTTCTGTACCTTGCCGGCCAGCGGCAGGGCTCTGTGTCCGAGTCCCAGAGGATTGGCCAGGCTGGGCATTCTCTCATAGAAATACTCCTTTACGGCTCCCATGGTGAACAGATGACGCAGGCTCTGTTCCGTATGCTCCGGTAGTGTATATGCACCTGATCTCAGGTCTTCCATATAAAGAGGAAGGAAGCGGAGCATCAGTTTTTCTATTTCCTCTCTGTCATTCTCATAGTCGGTTGCTACGGTCATTCCTTCCTCGTCAAAGTCTGCCGCGCTGCCGGTTGCCTGTCTGGCTGCCCGGATGTTTCCGTACAGCATGGTCAGAAATTCTAGCGGATTCAGTTCTTCTCCCTTAAAGCGGGTTTCCAGATGCAGCAGGTTGCCGCTAAGTGCCACTGTCTGTCCGGCTTTTACACGCTGCCCGAACTGGGCGAACACATTCGACAGATGTCCGTATGTCACTTCGTAGCTGCCATATCGGATGGGCTGACAGATACCGTGTACCGGATTGTTGGACACACCCGACACGATACCGTCCGCAAGGGCTGACAGCATCCGGCAGCGCACGTTGAAATCAATGCCATGATGAAAGAACTTTTCTCCAGTTGTCGGATGTACCTGTTCGCCATATCCAAGCGACATTTCCACATCTTTTCCCTGTGCTTCCTCAAACGGCATACAGTAGCCGCTTTTCGAGTGCAGGATCATTTCTTCTGTATATTTCATATCTTGTATTGTTTTTTAGTCCTATCTTCTCATGCCCCCCGGTCGCACTTGCTCTTCTTCCGGTGCGACTTGCGGTTGCGCCCTTACGGCACTTTCCTGTGAGGACATACGGGTAATACCCGAATTGTTACCGATAAGCATCATCCCCAGCAGTGCACCGGCAATTTTGCCGAGCCATCCGAAACGGCCGAATACAAGGAATGCGGCCGCTACCAGCCCTGCGATACTCAGGCCTGATACGTTTCCGCGTCCCAGATTGCCGAAAAAGTTTCCTATCATCGTTCCAAGTCCTCCGCTTGTCGTTTCTTTCAGGAAGTTTGATACTCCGTCCAGTTTTCCGTCAAGTCCGGATACAGCTTCTGTTACAGTATCCATTGCTGCTCCGGCTTTCTCTTTCAGGGCTTTCATCTCCTCGGTCGTTCCAGCAAGAGTATCCGTAGCATTTTTGCCTACTACAGCTTCGCTCACGATTCTTGCTACACTTTTGTCCGATGTCAGCTTTTCCCAGCCTACATACCCCACGGCACCACCCACGGTGGCGGTTTTAATTGCCTGACCGGCTCCGCGAAGAGTCTTTGTGGGGTGAAGTACCGCCTCCCCGGCACTTTTCCCGGTTGCAACTGCGGCTTTTCCGGCTCCTTTGGCAGTCTTGCCGCTGTATTTTAATAAAGTGTTCCAAAATCCCATATCTTTCCGTATATTAAGGTCTTACATTCTTTCCTGCCTGTTTCCAACGTCTTTTTGCCGCTTCCACAATGTTCCGCTTATCTGCTACCGGCCGTGCGCCTTCATCTATCTCCAGCCAGATGTCACCAAGCGTTGTGTACTTCACGGTTTTCGTGAGCCGTTGCAGCTTCTGGTTCATCATCCTGAGTTTGGGACGGATGCCGAATACGATTTCCATCCGTTCCTTTTCGGTCATCTTGTTATCGGAAATACAGACAGACCGTATGTCATTTACAATTTCCACACTGTTCAGTATAAGTTCCCTGTATATGGCATTCCGTCTGGCTGATAGGGCCACGGCTACAGCGTTCGGAGAGTTCCGTGCCAGTTGCCGGCTGAAATCACCCATATTGTCTGTCAGTTTGGATACCTCATGGTAAAATCCGTATGTCTGTGCCGCATAGCTAACTATCGAGCGGAACGAGTCCAGATAGTTGTTGAACTCACGCTGCAGGTTGGTCGTAGCTTCCACTTCTTCCTTGGTCCAGATATGTCCCGTTGTCTGCATCAGCATAACCTTCTCCTGGTTCTTCAGTTCCTTTTCCGCTTTCTCTGTGTACAGCAGTATCATACCGGCAAGTACCGGGTCATTCTGCGCCCGGACTTTTGAAAGTCCAGTACACAGCAGAAGTGCCATTATTAATATTACCCTGTTCATTTTGCCTTATTTTATCGTGTCATGGCAGCAGCCCTTCGCCAGCGCGACATGGCTGTCCGGGCCACTTCTCCGTTATTCCGTTCTATCATTCCTGCCGTCACGCTGTTCCATACGTCATTCAGTGTATAATAGCGTACACTCAGATAGAGCAGATGCAGCTTGCGGCTGAAAGCCGACAGCTTGTCGTTCAGTGCCCACAGTGTCTTGCTGCGCTCTGCTCCGGTCAGCATGTTCTCTGTTCCCCCCTTGGCCACAGCATCGTTCAGCAGCGTAAACACAGACACCAGTTCGGTTGCCGTCTCTATATACAGGTTGTTCATGCTCATTCCGGCTACAATACCCTGCGGATTGTCACGAACGGCCTTGCCAAGTTTTCCCAGTGTAAGAAAAATCCGCACGCCGTCGTTGTACAGATGGGTACAGGCTTTCAGCGAAGATGCATAGCCGTTTACAGTTTTCAGATAGCTGTTGTACTGTTTCTCCCACTGGTGGATGCGGTTGAACTCAGCCGCTATCGTATTCTGTAGCAGTGCCGTCTGTGTCTGCCCCATAATCTGCTTTTCTATCTGTCCGTTTATCAGGTCATTGCCCTCGGCCAGTGCCATCCATTCCAGAGGATTCGAAGCAGCTACCTGTGCATGGAGCGCCTGTGGAACTATAATGGCAAGTGCCATCAGTATGCTAATGATTGGTAATCTCATATATTCCCTTTTTTCGTTTATTGTATTCCACACGTTCGCGTATCAGAGTCACGATTCTGTCACTGCGTTTCATTCCCAGCAGGTCAAGCCGTGGCGTGTTCCGGTCCATCGAGAGGATACTTACCGTTTTCAGTCCGCATATCTGTTGTAGGATACTCTGTTTCTCCTGGAAGTCCACGATGCGGTACAGTTCCATATAATCCACCTTTCTTAGCAGAATACCGCGCTCGCATACTAGCTGTTCGGCTGTTATGTCATAACGTATTCTGCGTAGATAGATGTACCGGTAAAGCAGTACAAGAAGCGCAAGTGCAGATATTGTGGTCGCCATGCTTACGAGAGGCATGTTTTCCATGCCTCCGTATATAAGTCCAGCAACACAGACCGACATCAGCGGCAGTTCATTGATGACAAACTGCACCGGATGCGGCCGGAAGTTGATGATATCGTAATGTGTCATTTGCATAGGCTGGCTCTGTTTATCGATGAAACCGTGGTTGGTTGTTTTCTTTTATCTCAGATAAGGAATCGGATATCTCGTTTTCCAGACGGGATAGTTCTTCCCGTATTTTGTACATCTCCTGGAAACCTTTTTCAGGCATACCCTGATCTTGGGTTTCAAAGGAGAATATTATCTTGTCCGCACGCTCAATTCTTTGTCGTACCGCCTTATAATCCGCTTCGTCATACGTCCCGGTACGGATATGTTCAGGATTGACTTCCGGCAATGCAGCCAAAGCGCGGTTCAGAGTGGCTTTACCGCTTATCTCCTGAAGTTCGCCCTGCTTTTCTTCTATTGGCCTCCCCAGGTCAAGCAGCTGGTCGTTCCAGTCCTTGTAGCCGTCAGCTGCCGGCTCATAGATGATACGGGCTGTAGAGCGAGGGTTCAAGGAATCAGACCTTCTTTCCGTCTCATTTGTAATAGCCGGCTCTTCTTCCTGTTTCACAAATGCTTTGATTATCTTGTCGAAGTCAAAGGGTTCCAGCTTTATTTCATGACGTGGATTTCCTTTGCCGTTTTCCTGAATTACAAGCAGGTCCGCTTCCGGAGTAAAGCTGGTAAATTCCATCCCGGCATGGGTTAAGGCAAAGGTTATTGCATAGATTTTTCCTGCACGGTCACGATCAAAGCAAAGATGGTGCGAAGCTTGTGGCGTTGCTTCAAACATTCCTCTGAACTGCTGGCGGCTCGGTGAACCTCCGGTAGATACAAACACGGCCTTTCTCAAATCCCTGTTTGTTTTCTGGTTTAGCTGGTAATAGGCCATTGCGTCGTATGCGCTTTCAAACCAGTAGATATCGTTTGCATCAGCCGGTTTGGTCTGTGCAGGACTGGCGGCCCAGACTCCTTCATTCGAATTGCTCCCTTCTGCCTTTCCTTTGTAGCTTCCGCTTCCGTCTGGTCGCGGACGGCCCCTTTCTTCAAATCCTACAGTCTTCTCCGGCTCTTTAGGCAGGATAAGCGGAAACGACAAGTTGGTATAAGCTCTCCCGTCTTCCAGATGTCTGGTTGCCAGACAGAAATTCCTGTGAAAAGCATATTGGGTGTACAGATCTATACCTCTGCTCTTGAAATAAGGATAGAATCTTTTCTGTGTTTCCCTATCCTGCGGGTTGAATTTATGCAGTTCGTATTGTTCAATGTCAAAAGGTCTGATATCACGTTTGGGCTGCAGGATACGGGCACTGCGTTCCTCTATGGGGTGGTTGAGCAGACGGCAGCACACCAGATTTACCAGTCTGTCAGGCGAGACACCGGTTCTGTATTCCGCAAAAAGCTGCGGATGCTCCTTGATGAACGATATTATATTGTAGAGTTTCTGCTGCGGTGGCTGGAAACAGCATTGTCCGTTGGCCGTCACTATGAACTTGTCGCCACGGATACGCCGTCCGTCGCTGTCCGTGCGGACATACGAAGGGTAGCGAAGGCCGTCCCGCCTGTTCAGGCGGTAACCCGCATCAATAAGCACGTCCTGAATGTTCAGTCTGCGCAGATAGTCGTCGTATGTAAGGTCTCCGTCTCTCATATTTACCTTCCTAATCTCATGTCTGTAATTTCTCGGTTCATTTCTGCTTCGAAGTAGCGTATTGCCACATCCCTTGGCGTGTCAACTCCCGGTTTGTAATAGGGCCTCGGGCCGCAGTAATGCTCGGTGTACACTTCCGGTGCATGATGGCACCGCAGGTTGTGCACCACTTCCGAGGCTACCACCGTGCCTGCCGACAATGCGGCAAGTATCTTCACTCCAAGTCCCTGTCGGGCTTCCGGACGCATTTTCATGTCCACTTCGTCAAACACTTTCGAAAACAGTTTCATTCTGTGATAGTCATCAACAGCAAGAAACTTGTCATATTGCTTCTGGCTTATCTCATGGCTCACGACCTGTCCGTTAATGACGGCGCTCATTCGGAACTTTCCCTCGGTTTCCGCAGGGTGTACGGCTATTTCGCCAACCTCGACCTCACGTCCGTTCCTTTCCTCCCTGTACCAGCCCATCTTTTCGTTGAGCGGTGTCAGGTCACGTCCGTCCACTGTGGCTGCAGCCTGTACATCCGTTGTCATCCGCTGCTCCTGTACTTGCAGTTCCTGCAGGAAAGTGTTCTCCTGCAATTGGTTCTCCTGTTCAATTTCCTGACGTATTTCAGGATGCAGGCCTACTGCGATACGGCTGTTGCTGTTCAGCGTTTCCATGCTTACCTTGTCGGCAAAGTCCGGACTGATGATGTCGTTTATCAGGCTGATGCGTTTTTCTGTCGGATGCTCTTCTATCGAGTTGGAGGTCAGTATGGCTGTCTCTTCCTCCGAAAGGTCATAGACCATGTCCACCGTCTCCCGTTCCGACTGAATAGTCATAGTTTTGGCATCCTGGTCAATGATTATTCCATGTGATAACAGGCATTCCTGCCATTTCTCATTGGAAAAATATACCGGTGATGTTATCAGTTCTCGGTATGGTATTGCCGGCTCCGTACTTCTCGGCTGGCTTGTCATCGGAGTGATTACAGCCTGAAGATCTTGCAGAACGTCCCGTTCAAGCTGGGGGTTGGCCTGCCTGTTCCCCTTGTAGTAGAAGCCATAACCGCCTGACTGCAACTCTCCGGGTTTCATTCGTCCGTCCCATCGTTCCGGTACAGCCGGTCCGCCCGGATAGAACAGGTCGCCGCCAACTCTGCGCAGATGAAAGCCCCACTGGTTGCGTGGAGTCCACCCCAGAAACGGAGGCGGCATGTGCGGCCACGCAGTCCGCCCGTATTCTCCAATGCCTATCCTGTAGCCATGCAGTCCCATGGCCACACGTCCGTTGGCATTTCGGGCATGAACAAAATTTTTGGGCAGATAAAAGTCATTGCCTACAATGCTGGTAAATACATTGTAGGCTTTCTTGTTTGCTGTGTTTGTTCCCCAGTCAGTAAGTGCCAGCATCTGGCGTTCAGTGATGGCGTAGGTTAGCAGAGGTGAGTCATGTCCCTGTACGACCAGTCTGTAACCAGAACTGTCAGACACCACATGAGCCTGCATCCCGTTACGCATCAGAATCTTTTGCATTTCGGGGTGCAGGTCCATTTCTCGGGGATTGGTATTTGTTCGTATCGCCATAATCCGTAGTGTATTTTTTAGTTAGTTTCTTCTAGGCTTCGCCGTTTTCCATGGCAGATTCCAGCTCCGCATCTTTATGACGGACAAATTCGGCCGCCGATTCGTTACCGATGGAAAGACCGTTCTCTTCGCAATAGCTGCTGTATTCCTCCTGCCATTCTGCTGAATAATGGTTTACATAGTCCAGCCAGCCGTATTCGCCGTTTTCCATTTTTTCTACCAGAATATCTTCCGGATAATATTTCTGTTCTGACATTTTATTTTATGGTTTAATGGTGATTTCTTATTTATGAAGCGAAGCTGCTCGGTTCCTTTCTCCGCTTTTCTTCTGCTCGTTCCAGAGTTCTTCAGTGTACTCTTCTTCCGGTACATAATCCAGGTTACCGTCATTGTCCATCACCCAGCATCCGTAACACCCGAAAGTGTACTTGTCCCATTCACGCTTGTCTCGTTCTTTCCATTTCTGTCCGTCTCCGTCACAGAAACGGATGCCGGTCGGAGTTGTCAGGTCAATACCTACCGTAACCGTATCGTCATTCACAAGCAGGGTAAGCGGATCTCCGTGCTGCATACTCTTTATTTCCACCGCTCCTAGGTGAAGCTCTTCTGCAAGTACCTGGAGATTGCGTCCGATGATGGGGGTCGGTACCGACATTACCTGTTTGGTCTCCGGATCAATCTGCACGAAAGCCTTGCCGTGTCTGCCGTCGCTCTGTATTACATCCGCAATAATGGCTTTACCCTCCGTTAATTCTTTCTGTTGCTCCGGTGTGTATTGTTCAAGGGGTGAGGATTTCAGTACCGGATAGAAAACCACATCCGTAGTCCCGTCTTCTTTACGGATGCAAGCAAAACGGGTACGGCTCTCCGCAGTCTGGCCGTTTTCGTCAGTCACACGTACTGGAAGTACTGGCGAGTGTCTTCCATTACATATCTCTTTCAGGATTCGCATGGGAAGATCTTCAATCATTTCACGTGTAAGTCCAAATTTCGACAACACAGGATACGGTAGTTCTTCCAGTTCAAAATGGTTCATTCTCATATTATAAATCATATTATAAATTATACTATGCAAATATAAATTCTTTTTGTTCAGATGATGAAATAAACTGCTTTATAAAGAGATATAATACGTTGTTTTTATATTTAGAGTATGAATTGTTTATAAAAATCATACTTTAATAGTGGTATTTTCATATTTAATTCAGAATCTGTTTATGTAATTCGTATCCGTGATACTTGAATACTATATTTGCCAGATGGAAAAAAATATATGGTTCGTCTTGACAGGCTTTTCAATATTATCATGCCCTGTATTCGCACAGTCCTGTCCGCTTGTGCCTACAGATGTATGTGCTGAAGCGGAAGTTTCAGTATCTGTGGAAGGTGAAGAAAAAGAATATACTACTGGCAATGCAGGACTTGCCGGAAATATGGAAGAATCCAAAATAATCTGGACGCAGAGATACTTGAGCGTAAGTCTGCCGCTCAGGAAATTGAAGGTTACTTCACCATATGGATTTCGCAGAGATCCTTTTACAGGGAAAAAAAGATTTCATGGAGGTCTTGATCTTTATGCGAGGGGAGAAAAGGTTATGGCTATGATGGCTGGTATTGTGGTGAAGGTAGGGCAGGATAATGCTTCTGGAAAGTATGTTGTCCTGCGTCATGGCAATTATCAGGTCAGCTATTGCCATCTTTCACGTATTCTGGTAGAAACTGGCAGAAAGGTAAGCCCCGCAGAACCAGTCGGAATAACCGGTTCTACGGGGCGCAGTACGGGCGAACATCTACACGTTACGTGCAAGCTTAACGGAAAAAGTATCGACCCGCGGATTCTTTTCCGTCACATCAAAAATATTAAGGATGAATGTGTAAGAGCTTTGAGAGACCTGTAATGGCATTTTAAGGCTTCATGCTTATGCTGCTGTTTCATCTTTTCCTCGTTTTCAGCAGGCATTTTACCTGAATATACAAGACGTGCATTCTCAGTAAAAAAAGCGGCGGAACTTCCACCGTCTTCCCATAAAAGATGGCGGCTGTTACCCGTCCGCCGTGCCGTTCTATCTCTTTCTTGTACTCGGATACGCTCTGCCCGGTTGTCATCACGTCGTCCACGATGACGATATTTTTTCCTTCTACATCGCCGGTGATGCTATAGTTCCGTTTGAGAATACGTTTTTTGCCGCCTTTCATCTTGTGCAGGCTTTCGCGTGTTCCGGTTATCACCACATCGTTCAGTCCCGAGGTCATCTGCGGGCAATGCGTGGATATATATTCGTCCAGCCGTCTGAAGCGGCGGATGTATTTCTCACGGCTGCTGCACGGCATAAACATGACATGCAGGTTCTCTTCTTCAAGATGCTGGGCTTCCATACAGGATTTGAAGAATCTTACTCCGTGGATTTCACCGTCCTTGAATCTGAATAGCGCATGGCAGAACATCCGTTGTCTGTTGCTCAGCAACTTCTCATGGCGTGCTGGGTAATAGTAGCCGTAGAAGGTTACTTTCATCCCCCGGAAGCTGTACGGTTTCAGCGGTTGGTGGTTCTCGTAAATGTCCGTATGTGAAAAGAAGAACATGCGGCAGGCATTCCTGTTCCCAGCCAATACGGATAGTCGGCAATACTGATTACGCTCTTTCTCGTCTATGGCGGCTCGTGCGGCGGCAAAGGCTGCATCACCGGCTTTCTTCCGCCAAAATCCTATGACGTAGAATAGGATGCACACCAGCACACATAAAAGCGTGAATACTAATCTCGCAAGCATACTTGTCTTATCGGGGGCTTTGGAATAGTTTCCTGATATCCATCGAGAGGAAATTTTCTACGCTGATGCCGCCGTCACCGATAATGAACGAAGCCTGTGGTGCGAACAGTTCCCTGAATTTATCCAGACCGTCCGTCCTTTTTTCGGCATTGCTTTTTACTTCGATAGCTATTGTTATGCCTTTCTTGCGGATGACAAAATCCACTTCATCATTTCGCTCTCTCCAGTAGAATACCTCAAACCGGTGGACGAAACCCTGACTTACAAGGTAGGCTCCGATACCGGATTCAAATATATGTCCCCATGCCCGGCGGTCAAGCAGGGCTTGTTCGAATGATATAGGGTTGTACACCGTTTTCAGTGCATTGTTGAACACTTGGAACTTCGGAATGCTGGCTTTTCTTCTGGCCGTATCAATGCTGTACTTCTGTAATCCGCATAGCAGTCCGCTCTCTTCCAGCAGGTTGATGTAACCGGCCAGTGTGGCCGTGTTACCGGCGTCCTGAAGGGAGCCGAGCATCTTGTTCAGCGACAGCAGGTTGCCTGAGTAGGCCGCACCCAGTTCAAAAGTCTGCCGTAGCAGCGCCGGCTTGCTGATGGGAGTATCCATCAGAATGTCTTTGTTGATGGTCGCCTCGATAATGGCGGATTGTATGTATTGCTGGAAACGGTCTTCGTCACCGATAAGTGAGGCCGCGCCGGGATAGCCTCCGTAATAGAGATATTGATTGAGTGAGAAACCGAAACTGTCCCTCATTTCCGTATAGCTCCAGTGGCTCATGCGTATCTCTTCGAATCTTCCGGCAAGAGATTCCGACAGTCCCTTTTCCAACAGCACGCGGCTGCTGCCCAACAGCAACACCTTGATGTTGCGGTCATGAAATGTGTCATCGTCCCATTCCTTTTTTACGACCTCGCTCCAGTTGGATATCTTCTGTATTTCATCTATCACCAGGACGACCTCTTCCCATCCGTTGTTTTCTTTAAGGCTGCGCACTGCCTCCCAGCAGTTGGTTATCCATGCACTATTCGTAGCTGGTACATTATCTGCTGAAAACAGCTGGTACGGAATGGATATATCCTTCAATACCTGTTTTACTACCGTCGATTTCCCGATTTGACGGGCACCCATCACGACCTGAATGAACTTTCTCGGTTCTTCAACTCTGTTTTTAATTGTCTGATATTCAGCTCTTTTATACATAGTCTTACATTTTACGAAGTAAAGTGCGTATTTTTACGCAGTGCAAATATAATAAATTTATCAGACTATATCAATTTATTGAAGGACAATATTTTGTATTTATTTTTTGCCTTACTTTCTTGTTGTTGCACTTTGTTCTACCGCAGGGGCTTATGTACTTCACACTTTATTGATCGGCGAATGTAGGACAAAGCGCATAATCGCCAAGCTACATTGTATTCGGATGGCGGAAACAGAACCTTTCGGTCGGTTTCCTGTCCGCACTTGGTTTATTATGCGGCCAGCTTTGTCCTTTCATGCCTCAAAAAGTAGTGAATACGGCCCTGCAACACCAAAACAGGGAAATAAGAAAAACGGATTTTCAAACTATTAAAGCTAAAAGAAATGAAAGAAGAAATCAGACAGAACGGCTTGACAATATTGTCAAGCGAGGATGGATTCAGCATCCGCATGTTTTTCAACAACCTTAGCGGTAAGAATTTCTCCGGAAAGGAGTACCGGGACTATGTCAGAAACATAGCCTTCGGCGAAATGGGGTTCAGACCTGGTACAATCGAACTTTACTGCGATGGCGAGAAAGTCAGGACAGGCACACTTCCCGAACTCTGAATCACAGTCAGGACGGATATGCAGACAGCATATCCGTCTGCTTTTTGAAGCCCCGTATCACTTTTATATTCCTCCGTTGCCGGATTTTCCCTTTTTACCCGCAGGGCGGCTTCCTTTTGTACCGTCACATGTTCCGATTCATTTCCTGTTACGCCTCACATACGGTACTCATCACCGGCATTGATTTTCTTCGCGAATCTACTGGCCGGTCCGAACCGCAGATACCGCTATGCTAACCGGGTACGGATTTGACGGCAGCCTTCCGCAAATCGGAGATTGGGGTATTCCGTAAAATCCGTAGCCGCTTTACCTGCTTTTGTCGTCCGTTTTCCCAGTCTTCATTGCTTGAAAATTCCAATCCCGGCATGAGAGTCCGAAGCGGCTCGAACCAAGGGAAATTAACAACTAAAAAAATACAGGTATGGACACAACAGCAGCAACAATGCATCCGGCAGAAGAATATCTCCGTAACGAACAGAACCCTCCGGTCTTGTATGTCAGAATTTACGGGGAACGCAGAAAATTGTTTATCAACCGTGGCAGGGAGAACGTCGTCGGTATTATTGCGAAAGGCAAACGCAAACATGGCTACATCTTTTCAGACTGGAGCCACATCGAAAAAATCTATTACCCGTCACAGGAAAAGGAGAACGAAAAGGATATGGACAGGAAAATGATTCTCAAATACCAGAAGCTCGCACGCCTTGCAACGCATACCAACGACTGGCTTCGCAAGATTGCAGCAGCAGACCTTGAGAAGTCCCTGTACGAAAACCGCATCACCACGGGAACGGCTATTGACGGAAAGTGCATCCGCCTTTCCACGATTGAGAAGTATTGCGGAAGCTGGAATATGCAGCGGTTCCGCCAGGCACTGAGGAATAAGGAGAAATTCTCGACGTTTCGTTTCGACTTTTGCGGTTATGACGGTACGCTTTGGTGCGAGCCGCGTGAAAACGGCGACATGGCTGCCGGTTTCAGCAAGGAGTACCGGAATTGCGGCAACGGCTATTACTATCTGCTAATCAATGACGACTTCATGATTGGTTACGATATTGACTGATAATCCACGGACAGACCTTACCGGAGGCCGGCAGGGTCTGTTCCGGCTTCGGTCTGCCGACGGCATAGTCCTTTTTTATCGACGGCATTGCCATGCGCTGTCCCTTTTTTACCCCAGATTTTCCTTTTCTATCTTTCCATCCGCCTGTTTTCAATCCTTTTCTATCCATCCCTCTTGTAGCTGCTCTTCCGTTCTCCGCCGTGCGACCTCGGGGGATTGGATTTTTCAGCAAAGGTAACCGCCGGTTTCCATTCCTGCCAATGCCGGCATTCTGCCCGTGGGGTCTCGGAAAAATCTTCCTCTCCGGCTGTCGAGCGTATTTTTCCTTACCGGCCATGGCGGATGTCCACCGCCACCTTTCAAGGCAGAAAAATAATCCCTGCGGCCGCAAACGGGCCGAAAAAAGGGAAATAAAAAAATAGGTTAAATCATGGGTTACAACAAATTGACATCATTATCGGCCAACATCAAGGCCATAGAGACAGCAGTAGCTATCCACTCGCAGGGCAGGACAGCCACGCAAGAGGAAAAACAGGTATTGGCACAGTATTCAGGTTTCGGCGGTATCAAGGACGTACTGGACTTGGGTACGGACAGACCGCTTGACAAAGAGGTTTCCGAACTTTTGAACCGTCTGCTGGATGCGTTAAGGACACTTGCAGGGGGTGACGAGGCCGCTTGCCGTTCGCTTGTTGAAAGCATCAAGTCTTCAGTCCTGACAGCGTTCTACACGCCGCAATTCCTGATTGACGCAGTGACGGCACAGATACACAAGACCTTTTCTGCAAACGGCTTGCAGATGCACAGCTTTCTTGAACCGAGCGCAGGCATCGGCGGTTTCCTGCCTGTAGCCATGCTCGGCACACGCAGCTATGCCTTTGAAAAGGACACCATTACAGGACTTGTACTTTCGCTGCTGCATGAGGACGTAACCACCGTAACGGCAGGCTTTGAAACGATAGGCACACAGGAGCTGGAACATCGGAAATTCGATGTCATTGCTTCCAATATCCCTTTCGGCAACTTCCGTGTCTTCGATGCCGACCTGTGGAAAAAGGGCGGTATCTATGAACAGGCTACAAAGACTATTCACAACTACTTTTTTGTCAAGGCTATGGAACTGCTTTCTGATGGCGGTCTGCTGGCTTTCGTCACGTCAAGAGGTGTGGCCGACACGGCAGGAAATAAGTTTGTACGTGAGTATCTGGTGAACCATGCCGACCTTATCAGCGCAGTACGTTTGCCTGACGCTCTTTTCATGCAGACAAGCGGTATCGAGGTGGGCAGTGACCTGCTCATATTCCAGAAGCATACCAATAAGGCGGCACTCTCCGCACGCGAGCAGATGTTTTTGCAGGTTGCCAAGGAAATGTACGACATGAACGGAACAATGACCGAAAACGCCAACAGGCTGTTTTCCATGCCGAAGACCGTACTGGCGACCGATAGCCGTATCGTGATGAACCAACATGGCAAATATGTACGCAAACACCAGTGGCTCGGCTCTGATGCGGCCATGGCACAATACCTTTCCGCTTTGCTCAAATACGATTTTGACCGGTATTTCCGCAAAAGCCTTTTCGGACAGCAGGGCGAAGCGTCCTTGCAGATGTCGCTGTTCGGGATGCAGGAAACGACCGCACTCTCCGTTAATAGAGGCCGGAGAGCCTACACGGAAAAACTCGAGGACTGGATGAAAAGCGGTACGCTGGTAATGTTCGAGGGGCAGATTGGTACGGTCGTGTTCCGCAAGTCAAGCCACTATGCAGATGTGGCCGTGGATTTCGTGCCGGTGGACGAGGGAAAGGTCAATATGGAACGTGCAGCCGACTATTTCCCTGTCCGTGAAGCGTATTTCCTGCTTTCTACGAAAGAAAGGGATCTGCAGACCGAACAGACTGCCATACGCGAGCGGCTGAACACGCTGTATGATGCCTTTGTAGCCAAATGGGGGTTTTTCCATGAGAACGACAACAAGGAGTTTATTATGCTTGACAGCCTCGGTGTCGAGGTGTTCACTATCGAAATGCAGCTTGGCGGCGATATAGTCAAGGCCGACATCATGCGTGAGCCTGTGGCTTTCACGAAGATTGCGACAGACCGTATTCTACAGCCGTCGGAAGCACTGGCAAGCAGCCTTAATTTCTACGGCAAGGTGGAAATGGACTATATCATGCGTTCTACCGGCCTGTCTGATGAAGATATAATCGAGGCACTGCAGGGCGAGATTTACTACAATCCCCTCACGGAAGAATGGGAACACAAAGGCAGGTTTCTTGCCGGAAATGTGGTTGACAAGTACAAGGAACTCACATCCTGCCTTGATGACCTGTCCGGCAGGGAAAGGGATTGGACGGAAATATCCGCAAGGGCACTGGAGAACGCAACGCCCGAACCGATACCTTATGAAGAGCTGGATATCAATATGGGCGAGCGTTGGATTGACCCGCAGCTTTACGCCGACTTTGCGGCAGACCTTTTCGGGGTGGAAGCCGAAGTGATGTACTTTGATGTCAACGATACCTATGTGGTGCGTCTGAAGGGTTACTCCCCGGCAGCATACAACACCTATTCCGTGCGGAATTTCAACGGTGAAGACCTGTTCGTCCATGCCTTGCACGATACCGTACCCGAAATAACCAAAGAGGTGTATCGCAACGGCGACAAAGTTCGTGTGCCAGACGAGGAAGCCATTCAGGAAGCGGCTACCAAGATACAGGAAATCCGCAGCAATTTCAACCAGTGGCTCGATGCCTGTCCTCTGGAAGTCAGGGATGAACTGGTACGCACATACAACGAACGTTTCAACTGCTATGTCCGTCCGGCCTATGACGGCTCGGCACAGACCTTTCCGCAGCTTTCCTTTGAGCAGTTCCCGTACAACGAACTTTATGCGTCACAGAAAGACGCAATCTGGATGATTAAGCAGAACGGCGGCGGTATCTGCTGGCACGAAGTAGGCACAGGCAAAACCATGATTATGTGCGTTTCGGCCTATGAAATGAAGCGTCTGGGATTGGTACAGAAGCCTCTGATTATCGGCCTGAAAGCCAATGTACACGAAATAGCCGACACGTTCCGCAAGGCATACCCGAACGCAAAAGTCCTGTACCCGGGCAAGGAAGACTTCACACCGGCCAACCGCAAAGAGGTGTTTTCCAAAATCAAGAACAACAACTGGGATTGCATTATTTTAACGCACGACCAGTTCGCCAAGATACCGCAGTCCGAGGAAACCATGATAGAGATATTCACCGAAGAGCTTTACGATGTGGAGCGAAGCCTTGAAGTGTTGGAACAGTCCACCATGCGTTACCGTAGCCGCAAGATGCAGAAAGGGCTGGAAGTGAGACAGGAGAACCTGAAAGCGAAGCTGTCAGAACTCCGTACAAAACTGGACGGCCGCAAGGATGATACCGTGGACTTTCATTCAATGGGTATAGACCACATCTTTGTCGATGAATGCCACATGTTCAAGAACCTCATGTTCCAGACACGCCACAACAGGGTGGCAGGTATCGGAAACACAAAAGGCTCGCAAAGGGCGATGAACCTGCTGTTTGCCATCCGTGACATCCAGCACCGCACAGGCCGTGACCTTGGGGCTACGTTCCTGTCCGGTACGGTGGTGGTAAATGCACTGACAGAGTTGTATGTGATGTTCAAGTATTTGCGTCCACGCGAACTCAAGCGTCAGCAGATTAGCTGTTTCGATGCATGGGCGGCCATATTTACCAAAAAGACAGCCGACTATGAACTGAACGTGACAGGCTCAATCAAGCGAAAGGAGCGTTTCCGCACTTATATCAAAGTGCCGGAACTGGCGATGTTCCTGCGTGAAATCACCGACTACCGTACAGCCGACATGATAAACCTCGATGTGCCGGAGAAAAACGTCCGCTTCCTCTCTCATGCGCCGACAATCGAACAGGAAGAAATGATCGGACGCCTCGTTTCCTTTGCAGGTAGTGGAAACTGGGAAGACCTCGGGCTTGACATGATCGAGCCGGACAACCTCGACAAGGCAAAGATGCTCATTGCTACCAATGTGGCACGCAAGATGGCTCTCGACATGCGCCTTTTGGGTGAGAAGTTCAGCGATGATGCAGGTAACAAGGCTTCCATTTGTGCCCGAACCATCTATGACTATTATGTACGCTCGGCAGCCAATAAGGGTACGCAGTTTGTCTTCAGTGACCTTTCCACTTACAAGCCTAACGAGTGGAACATCTATACCGACATCAAGGAGAAGCTGGTACGCCTCGGCATCCCTGCTGATGAAATCCAGTTTATCCAGTGCGCCACCACGGAGAGGGCAAGGAAACGCCTCTTTGAAGACATGAACAGCGGCAGGGTGCGTGTCCTCTTCGGCTCTACATCCATGCTCGGTACAGGGGTCAATGCCCAGCAGCGGGCTGTGGCGGTGCATCATCTGGAGATACCGTGGGTGCGACATGAAGTCGCATAGATAATTGTTGGAATGATACCTACGGGTATCAGCTTTAACCCGCTGTTCCGTCAGCGGTAGCCTACCGTCCGATGCACCTTAATGTTGTATTAAGCGGTCGGGACAAAGTACACTTTCGCAAGACAAGACAGAACCGTGAGGGGAAGTCAAGTACGGTTAG
>ERZ809152.151-NODE-151-length-44546-cov-5.975995_pt1 | contig 44546 bp, 41 predicted proteins | sample MGYA00520518_ERZ809152 | MGnify/ENA primary metagenome ERZ809152 (study PRJEB31570, sample SAMEA3212996) | Homo sapiens | biome: human-gut; feature: human gut; material: fecal | place: Sweden | collected 2011 ...
AGGGACTATTTGATTAATATTAACTTCGTCCCAATTTTAACGGGACACTAATGAGCCAGGTTGACAATCTTCTTTAAACCCTTCATATAACGAATCACGGTATTTTGCTGGCAGTTGCGTGTCGTCTTGAGGTAAATCTCGAAATTTCGCACGAATTCACCATTTAACTCGGTGAGGTTCATATCCTCTTTTCCATATTGTTTCTGGATGAAATGGCCGAGGTATTTACAACAGTTGTCGAAGCGGCTAACAGTAATTTGCACATAGTCAATACCAATCAGCCTGCGGCAATCATTGTTGTGCTTCCGGAAAACATTCAGAAGCGTGTAACGGCCCTCCTCGCAACTATAGAGTTTATCCATAATCAGGCGGGCTGTGTAGATAGTGCCTTCTGCCTCCAACTCCCGCTGAATAGTTAGCACCCGCAGTTTGAGCATGCGGATATATTCGTTCAGTTCAGCCGCGGCTTTGGTGCGCCCCATCGAACACTCCTTAGCCTGGGACCAAAGATTGAGCGCCACGCTACGCCGAATTTGCAATTCGACGCTAATACTATTCACGGTAATGCGAAGCCGAATGGGGGCTTCGCCGTTTTTTAAGAGTTTTGTCTTTTTGATGAAGAACAAAACGCTGAAAGATGCTCGTTTCATAACTTTAATTTACTGGTTAAAATTACGAAATCACGCCCTCTGAATCAAGTGGCAAAATATTGTGAATCAGTGCAAAATACGCCAAACTGTGGGCCTAAATCCGAGATCGAAAAAAGTCCCACGATTTTCACTTGCAAATATGCTCTGAAACCCTACTTTTTGCCTCTGCAAGAAAAAGATAAATCCCTGAATTCGTTTGAAATTCAGGGACTTGCCTTGTTTTACTTGTTTCTTAAGTGGTACCACCAGGAATCGTGCTAAATTCACAAGTGGCTGTATATCATCACTTTTCAGAAACATCAAAAGAGTAATCTCCTCCTATTGCTCCACCGTTGGACTTCTGCGTTTTGCGCAAGGTTGCGTAAAAGTTTCCAAATGCAAAGGTAATGAATTACTTTGATAAATTAGTATGCTTGGGGTGGTTTATTGATGAATATAGAAATAAAAGAGAAAATATAGGTCGTGTAAAGGATATCCAATATTAGATAATGCTTTTTACGATTGGGTAGATACAGGCTGCTTAAGTTTTATCCATAAACAAAGCATAGAGGGTTCTTTGACTTTTGTTAGACATATATCTGCATCATTTAATATTAGAATTCTATTCCAATTGCCTGTCTGTATTTGGGGAATTTCCAATTCTCTATTGAATAAAGTGAATGTTGCTCCCAAATTATTAAAAACATATACGAGCCTATTAACAATTATCTCTATTTCTTGAATTAGTAAAAGTTGGTTTGCCTTTTTATTTTTCACAAGCATTATTACAGTTTCATCTTTTGACGTTCGTTCCAACATATAATTGAAATATCCAAAATATATGTGAGATGCGCCCAAATGTGTCAAGGTATATGGAGGAATCGTTTCTGTCTTTGTAACAATTCTTCGTTGGTAATCACCACAAATTTCATCAAAGTATTCAGAAGCAGATTTTTGATTATTCTTTATAGCTTCATCAAATACTTTTATAAATTCGTCTATTGAATATATTTGAGTTTCAATATTAAAGAGCTTATATAACGTTTTACTTTTTTTGAGTATACCCGCATCGTCACTTACAAAACAATCACAATATCCGCCAAAGAAGCTATGCATGCAGTCTGTTTGCATATTACGGAGCTTAACTTTTTTTCGAGTTTCCTTACTAACTCCAAGTAAATCAAGGAGCATATAGGATACATAATATACAATAGTCGCGTCAGATGAATTAAAGCCAAATTGGTTTATGACAGCTTTAATCGTTTCTATAAAAGATAATCCTAATGGGGCTGCTTCCAATTGATCGTTGAAAACATTCTCATTGTCCGAAGTTATTAATGTTGGGTTGTAATTTTTGACAGCATTATCCCTGATGTTTTTATATGAATTTTGGTCCTTGTAAAAATTATCCTTTACAAACTTCACGAATGAGATAAGATTCCCTTTATCTATTGTTAGTTCTTTTGAGTGTATTGGAGTCCTTTTCTTTAACCAATCAAACTCCAATTCTCCTCTTAAATCTTTGATGGCTATGTCTATTGTATTATTAATGGCATCACATTGTTCTTCTGTAATCTGTGACAAATCAAGATTGTAAAGCCAAGAAAAATCATCCGCTTTTGCTGCATTACTAAATGCGGAACGTGGTGACTCTTTTGTTACACCAATATTAGGATATTCATAAAAAATATGATTACCATCCACAATAGATTGCATGAAATCCATCTCATCATACTTAATATCAGTCGTATCCTGCTGAAGATCGAATAAATGAGCATTTGAATACGTGAAAATAAACTCGTCACGATGTGACAGTATTTTCTCACGCAAAACAAGATATTTTTCTTCTTGCGATTTGAACAGATGACTAAAAAGTTGTTTGTCAAAGTATATAGTAACCATGTGTGTTGAAATTATTTATCTTTAAATCTTTTGATTTCTTTATCAAAATCACTTTCCAATAGCTCCATTTCACGTTTGCGATAGATTTCAAACTCCTTTTCTGCTTTTTCAATCGCCTGCTTATGCGAAATGTTCCCTTTACCAATCAGAACTTTCCGTTTATGGGCAATAATTTGGTTATCCAGTGCTTCTATCCAGTCTTTCATTGTCATAGGATTCATTTCCAATGCTTGGAACTCTGCAAAATCCAAGAAACCTGAAACAAGCAGATTCAGACGTTGGAGTTCAATCTCAGACAAATAATTCTTGGCAATCTTCACATCATCTTTGGTCACATAATTACCCTTGAAGTTGGTCATTCCGACAAAAGGCTTTTCATTATCCACTCGATTGTATATGACTTCAGCAGCCGTATTTTCGTGAACGGCATAATGCAGCTTGTTCTGCACTGTGGCAAAGAATATTTTTGTCATCTCGTCACGAGGGTCATAGTCCGTGGCAGTTGCATAAATATCCGTAACCTGTTGATAGAAGTTGCGTTCGCTACTACGAATATCCCTGATGCGTTGCAGCAACTCACGGAAATACCGATTACCGCCTTGCTTTAACCGCTCATCATCCATAGCAAATCCCTTTTGGATATATTCGTGAAGCCGTTGGGTTGCCCAGCGGCGGAAACGAGTAGCTACCTGCGATTGGACACGATACCCCAACGCTATAATCATGTCAAGATTATAATGGTCGATGTTACGTTTTACCTGACGATTACCCTCTTGCCGAACTAACAAGAATTTCTTGTTAGTTGCCTCTATTGTCAGTTCGCCATCTTTATATATGTTGTCCACATGTTGGCTGATATTCTGTTGTGTAGTACAATATATATCCGCCAACTGATTTTGTGTCAGCCATAAATCTTCATCGGCAAAACGCACCGACACACGAGTTATCTCGTTATCGTCCTGATAGAGTATTATGTTATTTTCTTGCATTTTCTTATCTATATTTGGTCACATTCCAAATCAAACTCTCTTCTTAGCAACTTAAAGAAAACAGAATTTCTATCTGAAGCCAACTGGTAAATATCCTCATAGGAATACAGTTCTATGCGAATTCCTATTTTGTGCCTTGGATCTCCATCTATAAAGAAAGCATCATCACAATAAAAAGAATTTTCAAGGAATGGGATAGATTCGTACCTTCCACTTGCTTGGGGCGAAGATAATTCTTTCTTTATGTCTGATTTTCTGGCTAAAATAATTCCATGATATTGTATGTTATCCACATTTACATCCCAATTCAATACTTTTGTAGGATTATTGTAGAAATCATTCGCATATCTTTTTACTTGCGCCACCATACCCTCATGAATGTTTCCTGCATTATGTGCCTTTGTTGTTGATTTCAATTCCAAAATCAGAATTTGTTTGGTTTTTTCTGGTGCATCTGCCCAAATGTAAATGTCTGACTGGGCTTGACCAGACTTTGTACTTTTGGCTTTAAAGTTATTTGAAAATATAGTAAACCTATCATCTAAAATCCAAAGATTGTGCAGATGATTTATGTCTGAAGAATTGTTTAACGTGGCACCTCGTTTCAAAAACAGTTCGTGAATAGTTGCTTCTAATTCAGGTTTGTTATCGCCTTCTTCTTCATATTTATTGATTAAAGTCTTCAAACGCCGTAGGACACTTTCACGGTGTTTAACATAAACTTGCAGACTAGAATTCAACAACTTTTGGCAATCTTCGGAATCACTAAACGAATTGTCCTCATCTTGCTCTTCATCTTTGTCTATTTGTGTCCAAAAAGCCTTTTCAATCCGTCCTTTCTCATTAATTGCCGATTTTACTATATCGCTTTCTTTTACGACATTCTTTTCCTCTGCAATCCGTCCTTCATTTACAAATAAATCCAATGACGGATACCGTGATTTGAAATTCTTTAGATTGCGTTGTGTTTCTTTGCGATTCTGTTCAATAACTTTCTTGAATTTATTATCAAGGATTTCATTGATCTTATTCTGGATGCATATAATATCATCACATGACACATCTATTCTTTCTCCTTTTGTGTCTACATACTCATCAAAAAAGATAGATGTTAAATACAAAGTATAACCCTCACTATTGTCAATAGAGTAACTTAAATGCCCGTTGGATAAACTGGCTCTTAAATTCCTAGCAAAGCATATTATAGGATTGTCACCATGCATTGGCTTATTATTTTTAATCAGCCATAATATGAAAGAGTATTTATTGTCATCCGATAGTGTTAATTCAAAGGACTCTTTTTGAGTCTCAGCTTCTATACTATCTTTCTTTATAGTAAAACAGTCTCCATTCAAAGAAATATTTATAACTAACGCCTCATTGCTAATTATAAAAGGAAAGAAGGTTTCTATGAACCATTGTTTAAACAATTCAGAATTAGGATAATTCTTAAAGAAAGTCTTAGCTCTTCCTAATGCCAGTTGCTTGTTTATTAAAATTGTTAATTTTGTATAGGTGCTGTTTTTAACTTCCACTTCCTCATATGCGGAGAAACTAAAAAGCCCCTCAGATGTACTAGGATATGGTATCGTTTTTTTTCTATATTTGCCAGTCTCATCTTTATATACAGTTTCATATTCTGCAGAATCTGCAAAATAAACAATAGCTAAACGACCTTGTCCCAAAGGATGGAAGTTGAGTTTTTCTTTTTCCGAATTCTTTTTATCTAATTCTTCAAAATACTTTCGGTTCTTTTCATTAAATCCTTCTCCATTGTCAGTGAGTTCTATTTTACATTGGATCTCATCAAATACAACATTTAAATTTAATTCAGGAACATAGTCTTTCTCCTTACTTTCCCGAATTAACACAGCATGTATAGCATTTGAAATAATCTCACGCAACAAGAGGAAGAACTTCTCACGGCTGTTCTTGTATTCCTTTTCTGCTCTATATTGTACATTCGACTTTTGTTCCATATTAATCTTTTTAATTATTCATTTCAGCAAGTAATTCATTTATAGATCTGCCGTTATATTTAAATATATCAAGCACATCCTTTTCAACGATTGGATTTTTATGTATATTTTCTATTAGGCCTCTTATGGTATCATCATAAAATTCTTGTAATGAAAATCCGTTTGTTGTATGCCCAGCTTTTTTCCCATTACATTTCTCAACAGCATATTTCCTCTTGTCTGCTAAATTCACAAAATATGGGTTATTAGGTTTCTTGTATACTAATATATCATCTAAAATTTGCACCTCATAGTTATATATAAAGCCATCTTCACAATTCACACTAAATGTAATGTTATTATCTTTTTTGATTAGTTGAACGATTTTGTACTCTTGCAATAGTCTTATAATTTCAAAAGTTCTTTTTAATTCTAATTTGTAGAAATTTGACTGTGGATTATGATGCGATGAAGGATTTAGTGACTGTGTTCTATGTATATCCAGTTCGTCTAACAAGTCTATATCAAAACCTATCTTCGTGTACATTTCTTTGGCTTTTATAATACATTCTCCAATCATTAAGCCATCAACATTAACCAGTTCATTATTCTCATTTTTAAGAGTATATGCTTTGAATTGTTCTTTAAATATTTCTTCGAGTGCTTGGCGTTGATTATTACCACAAGCATTATAATCTATTGGATAATTTTCTCCTCTAAAATATGCATATGCTTTTGATAACGGAGATTGATATGTAACAACTTTGGGCACTTTTTTATCTCCGTTTTCGGTCTCATACATTTCTAATATTCTCCAATTACGTTTTTGTTCGTTCTCTGGTAAATGTTTCAATACAGAATCAAAGAACACTCTATCGTGTGTTAAAATAATTAACTGATAACGCGAAGCGTAATTTTTTAGTATAATTTTCAATAAGGCGGAACGATTGCCAAGGTCGAGACTAAGGAGTAAATCGTCTAATACCATAATTTTAGGAGCATCATCTATATAACGTTCTTTTAAAATTGCAAATCTAATGGCTATTGCAATAGCAGACAAACGAGCTTCATTCAAATATGAATGTGGCCTTTCAATCTTATTTGATGTAATTCCGCCAACATTAGGTAACTCTACTATTAGTTCTATTTCTGGTGCTTTTGTTGCTCTTGTTCGCCCGTGAGGTTTTCCATCATTCCCGTATTTAAAATCATTATAAATGGCAGGTGTATATCTAAATCTTATTGTGAAATCTTCTTTAAAATCTTCATGAAGACTTCTATTAGCTTCACCGGTAATTAATTGTAGATAATCTCGCAAATGCTGATTAAAATCTGCAACATGTCCTTGAAATATGCCATAATTAGGATCCGTTATTGTAGTGTAGGGTTGCATACCCTCCTTTATATATCTCCACCACTCTAACGAGTTACGTGAAATATTACGCCCCGATATAGTATTTAACTCTTGGTCAAAGTCAATGAACTCTAAAAGGTTCTTTTCAAAATACGAAAATAGTTTAATTGTACTTTTATTTGTTGCAAGGTACATGTTGTACACGACCTTGTAGTTGATTAACTCACTTGAAAGAGCCATCAACTTAATATCATGATTGGTTTGAGTGTTAACTACATTATTTGATATCTCAGCATTAATATTAGCATATCTTTCATACTCCAAATGTTCAAGAGTTATTGAAACTCCAGATTTATCACCATCTTGTGCATATCGATTTTTTATGCTTTCTTCACTCTGAGATATTGGGAGAAAATACTTCTGAACACTTGCTACGTTTGGTTTTAGCGTACTATGCAGGAAACAATGTAATGCCCAATAAATAGAACTTTTACCGCTGCCATTTTCTCCATAGATAAGAGTATGTTTCTTATCTAATTTTAGATTTTGTTCGCCAAAGAAGAACTTAAAATTATTGAGTTTAATATTTTTAATCTTATACATATTCTCTTTTTTTAGATATTAATTATTGGAGCTAATAATGATTCCAATTTTATAGACATATATTTTAGATTATTCCTTATATCGTTATCCATACTTCTGAGTTTAGTGAAAGTATCTAGTATAATTTGCACGACACTCTCAGTATTAGCATTTATGATCTGGAAATCACGTAAAACTGAATCAACAAAAGATATATTTTCCTGAGCAAATTCATCACTAAAATATAATTCATATATTAATGCATCTATAACATTCTCAAATTGACGAGCCATTACATCATTGTCTACATATTGATCTATAATGATATCAGAAGGCAAAGATTTGATTATTAGAACATAATCTACAATTCTAATAATTGCTTCTTGCATTTTAGTAGAAGGGAAAATAATGGGTATAGAGTTTAGAACTTTTGCTGTAATATTTGTGTTTGTACTTGTTTGTTTTATAAAGAAATTTACTAATGAAGAATTTAAAACGCCCAACAAATATTTGATATTTATTGAATTATCATTGGCTATGTAATTTGTGGAATTTGCACAATACATATGCCCATTTATAAGTGTCGAAATTATCCTGACTTTAGAGTCTACTCCTGTTATACGCTGAAGAACTATTCTAGGATTAGACACTTCCTGTTCCCTTTTAGAGGATAATCCTGGCTTATTTTGATCGTTAATGTATATGACATTTCCTTGTGACGGAGTATCTGTAATATAATATCTCTGTATTTGAGCACCAGTAATTACTCTTGTACCTAAACCTATATTATTAAATTTGCTTTTATATTTAGTCATATCAATTTCACCAGCAGATGCTATAATATGATATTGGCCTTTCTGTTTTATATCTTTAAGAATCGAAAATTTTTCATTACTACTTATTGGAATAATAAAATCTTCTGGATACATCTCTATTATTTCTTTAATAGTAATATTCAATTTATGTTTAACTTGCATAAATCGGGAATGCCATACATTAATGGGAATAGTTTTATATGCGTCCGGTTGATTATTTCTTCTTAACGTACAAATACATACACTCATCTTCGCTGATTCAAAAACTCTAAGATTTTTATTATCTCTTTCTGGAAATGAATCAATAGATAGTATATCTGTTTGTGCAAAGAATAATTTTCTATTTCCTAATGCACTATCTTCAGCTAAAATAGAATTTTGGGTAATCATAGAAACAATTCCATTATCTCTGGCAATATTTATAGCTAGAGGATAAAAAAATTGAAACATATTTAGTCTACCTCCTTTCGCATATTCATAATGCCTTGATAACTTTAATGCGGTTTGCATACTCAAGTCAAGGTCTCTGAGTTCATTGTAAGGTGGATTGCCAATCGTTATATCAAATCCTGTGAATAAACCATTTTTATCAAATAATTGGGGAAATTCAAAACGCCATTCGAAAGCATCAACATATAACTTATTTTTCTGAATATCTTCTTGTTCTTTTTCAAGGATATTCAGTTTTTCTTTTAACTTTTTCAACTCTGCCTTTTCAGCCTTTGTGCGCTCCCCAAATAATGTGGGACCTTCAAGCATAATAACTTTCCCCCTTAGCTTTGCTAGTTTTTCCTTAAACTGATTGCTAAGTTCTGTCTTGAACGCACGTTTGATACCCTCAATCGTTTGACGAAAGAGTTCCTTTGTCTGATGATTAGAGGTATTAGTATACTCACTTACCAGCTCTTTATATTTGGCAAGTGTCATCTTTTCATTTTCTTTTTTACCCTTGTTGTACTCAACAAATACATTCTCGATAGGGGCATCTATAGGGTAACGACTCAATAGCGAGTTGCCACAGGTGATTTTATAATCCAAGTTTGGAAGAGGCTGTGGTTCTTCTGCATCGACTACCAATGCCAACCAGAAACGCAAACGAGCTATATCAACGGCCCCCTGCTCGATATCAACACCAAAAATATTATTTTGGATAATATCTCGTTTTGTTTGAGTTGAATTAAAGTTGCCATGAGGCTCTGCATGTGAATGCAAATGATGTATTGCGTGATACAATACATAAAGGATACCCATAGGAAATGCCCCCGAACCTATGGCTGGGTCACACACTTTAACCTCTTTGAGCAACCGGGTAAATCGTATCGCTATGTTCTTGTTTTGGAGTATAGGATTCACTATGCCATCATTTATAAGTTGTTCAATTGCTTCAGCATATTGCTCTGATGGTTCGTGGGTTTTGAGGTATTGTATCACACTCTGGCGACACATATATTGTACAATCTCCTTGGGAGTATAGAATGCCCCCTTGTCTTTATTGTCCTCCAAAAGATTTTCAAAAATATGCCCCAGCATTTCAGGGTCGATGCCGACTTCGCTATCTTCGGGATCATTTTCATCAATAGTGAAATTGTATATGGCGAAGAAGTCCATTAATTCCTTGAAGTAGGAATATGGAAAATCAATGGTTAGGTTATCTATATTGTCAGGTTCAAAAAGACCTCCGTTAAGATATGGAATCCCCTCAAACTCCGTTAGAAGCGATATATTCCATCCTTTTTTTATAAATAATGCTTCACGCTCCTCTGGTTTGGTATTTAAAACGCCAAAGAACAATGGCTCCAAAACATCGCTTAACAATCTATTGTTATCAAGATATTTTTCTACAAGTTTGGCAAAATAATTTTTATCTCCATTTTCCCATTTGGTGCTTGATGCAGGCACACCCATCCAACCCTTCTTTTGCAAGAATTGCAAGAATACCAAACGACCTAATAGTTTCTTGACATAATCACGGTGTTGTTTTGTATTTGTAAGTGTGTCAACAAATCTCTTGTATTGAGTTTTGTAACCATTAAAGAAATCTTTGTTGAGACGCTCAACAGAGAATGCTTCCGTTACATCATCTAAATATACTGAGCCTCTCTTATTCTTATTAATCAGTTCTATCAATCGATTAGCAGCTGTCGTGCATGGTTCACTTTCGCCTAACAAGAAAGTATATCTTTTGGGAGCTGTTTCTTTGATGCTTAAATTCCCTTCGGAATCAAAGACTGTTTGTTTAGAAACAAATGTCAAACGATATTCTGTTTGGATACCAGAATAATATAAGACAAGTGCTCCATTTATAATATCTTGGTCAACATATTTAGCCGCAATTTCTCGTAAGCCTTTTCGGTTACGAGAAATATGTATATTGTCAGCAACCTCAAACTTGAATAACCCTAATGAGCGTCCATCATTTAAATGTATCACTCCAATTTGGCCTCCATTTTTTACAAGATTATTATCAACGGACGTTTCTTTTGCCAGATAGTCAATCTTTGGGAACATCTGGGCAAGAATGTTTTTCCATTCGTTGAAGTCGAACGGTGCGGATAATTTATGTTTCAAATCTGTCTGGTTCATTGCTCTGCTTTGTTAAATGTTGAAACTTTCTGAGATAATAATCTCAGGGTGCAACTCTTTCTTTTGTTTTACATTTACTGTCTGTTGGATGTTGTCATACATCTTTACGCTTTCAAGCGGATAGACAGTAATTATTTTCATTAACTGCTCCAACAACACGACGGGATTTATCGGTGTCTTTTTTGTTGCGTTGCGGAGTTTGTTCACGTCGCGCTGCAATTGTTGGAACTTGCCTGTCGTTATGGCTCGTTTCGCTTTTCCTATCAAATCGCGCTCTTCGTCAGTTATATTTGCAATGCTGAAGAAACCATCAAGATAGGCAATCGCTTTTTTCTCGTTTGGACCTTGTGTCGGATTCACTTTGTTCACTGTCGCCTTATCTTTCTCTTCTTTTTCCGAGAAAACTTCAAGTGCTTTCGCAACTTGTTCATGGTGCTTGTCGTGCAATGGAATCGACTTTTCCTCCAAACGCGCTTCAAATTCTTTTACGGCCTCCAAGAATGTGAGTTCTTCAATGGTTCCGTCTTCACGAATGAAAGTGAAAGCGTCTCTGCGTTTGTTACGGATGAAGGTGATGGTACTCTTGGGAATGAGTTTGTTTTTTCGTCCTACTCTCGCACGCATTGGCAGTTTGTTGATACGTTTTATCAGTTCCGGATTTTCTTCTTTGAGTTGTCTGAGCCACATCAAATAACGCAGCTTCTCGTCTCGTTCCTCATCAACATTTTTGTCGAAAAGTCCAAAACTTTCCGGGTTCTCATCGGTTGAATATATTTGGCTGTCTTCTCCCAAAGCGGCGTGGAAGGCAAAGAGCTTCATTTTTGCCTTTTTTTCCAGTTCGATGTCGTCATTGACTTTTGCCGTAGGGAAAAAGTTGAAGATGTGAACTTCTTTTGCTGTGCTACCAATACGATTGACACGACCGATACGTTGCATCAGTCTTGTTGAATTCCAAGGGGTATCGTAATTCACAATCACATTGGCTCGGTGCAGGTTTACGCCTTCCGCCAATACTTCGGTGCAGATGACTATGTTGTAATCGTTCTTTTTTTCGCCTTTATAGTTTGCATCGAAGTTTGCTTCTAGAATCGGCATTTTGTCGTTGCGGTTATCGCTGTAGATAGTCAAGATTCTGTTAAAACCTTTGCCTTTCAGCGTCTCGGAAAGATATTTTGTCGTTTCCTTGCTTTCGGAGAATACCACAAGCTTTCCTTCCTGATTGATGGACTTGTCAAATAGGATTCCGTTAAGATAATCGGTGATGAAAAGTTCCAGTTTTGGGTCTGATGTTATTTTGTTCCAGTCAGAAACCAGTTCCGATAACAACTTGTCATCGTGTTCAAGTCCCGACTTGAAATTCTCGTCAAAGTCTTCTGGCGTACAAACCTCAATCGTAGGGTCGGTATATTTCGCTTCTTCAATCAATTTTATAAGTTCCTCTTCTTTGCCTTCGAGCAGATACTCGTTGACTTTAAGATTTGGAGCGATGTAAATTGTTCCATTCTCAAACATATCAAGCATAACCTTGTTGGCATCGAAGTATCGGCGCAACGATTGCTTGAAAGCAAAGAAACTGCTGTCTATTCTCTTTACGAGCAAGGTCTTCATAATGCTTGCCAACTGCATAGAAATCATGTCAGCTTTCTTGTACTTCTTTTTCTTGTCCTCGTTCAGATACTTTATAGCCTGATAACGATAATATTTAAGTCCGCTTTCCTTGTCACTAAGGTATTTGATTGTTTTGTCATACAAAGCCTCTAACTCTGCCTCCAGCTGATAGTAAATCTTGTGCGGTGCCTTGACATTAGGGAAATGAACTCCTTGTTCTTCCAAATCTTTCCGATAAGCATCATTCCCCATCAAGTCTGTACGGGTCCGTCGTACAGTCAATGGTTCGACAACCTTTGTACGGATCTTCTCGTAGATGACTTTTATCTGCTGTGATATATCTGCAATGTCATTCTGCTGCTTGAGTTTCTTGTATTGGTCAATTTGTTCCCGGAAGAAACGTTGCAAGTTACCTTCTTCCAAAGTGCTGTCTTTGGAATCTTGAAAAAGATAGACAAGGTTGGCGATGTCTTCTGGCTTGTTGTTCAAAGGTGTAGCCGAAACAAGAATGACTTTCTTGTCGTGAACACTTCCGTCGCTGTGTCGGCATTGGGTCTTGCAAAGCTTCTGAAGCTCGTTGTACATAGATGCCGTATCACTTCTGAATTTGTGCGCTTCATCCACTATCACCAAATCGTAAAGGGCAGGATTCTTTATCTTATGTAAACTGCCATTATTCACAATGGTATAATTATCCAACTTAAACTCATCAAGTGTGCGTTCCCAACCGTCTCTTAATGCAGGAGGAACAACAATCAATGTATGAGAGCGGTGCATCGGAAAACCATTTGCGAAGAAGAACTTTTTCGCAATGAGAGCCGATACAATGGTTTTCCCCAATCCTACAACGTCAGAAAGAAAAAAGCCGTTATACTTCATCATCTTCGAGTATCCATCGTTCACAGCATCTATCTGATACGACAGTTTCTTGTAACCTTTAGGCAAGTCGGAAACAGAATTGGGGTCAAAGTCAATGCTCTTTCCGAAATACTCTAATAATAATTTCAAATAAACTTCGTAAGGTGTGAAGTCTGGATTCAGGTAAGATTCTTTCTTTATTCTGTCAATATGGGTCAAATCAATCTCCACTGCTTCTTTCCACAATCTTTCAAATGTTTCTGTCGCAAACAGAATATCATCATCGTAGCGCAGTTCTACATTGAACTCGAAATTCTTTTCAAGTCCAGCCTCGGTAAGATTGCTTGATCCAGTAATCACCGAACCATAACCGTGTGGGTGGTACTCCTCTTCGCGAAATATGTATATTTTGGCATGGATGTTTTGTTTGGGATGTATGCGCATAACTATTTTGCCAGTCATTATGTCTTCAATGAACTGGCACATTCCGTCTTCAACTTCTTTATCGTATTTTGCTTCTTGGATATTGCTTTTTATTTCGTTGAAGAATTCTTCCTGTGTTTGCTTTTCGTTGGGATTGAACAACAAGCCTTGTTGATTAGCTTCATACGTCAATTTATCCACATTAATGCCAACAAGAAAGCGAATCTTAGGAGTCTGCGTTATGAATTTCCTGATTCTAAAATACCCGGAAGCTCTAAAATACCCTACAAGTGCATCAAAGAAATGCACTTTCTTATACTTGAAAACGCCTTCTATTTTTTCAAGAAGGGTATTTTCTTTTTCATTGGTGAAAAAATTTGTTCCCATAATCAAGCGTCTTTCAGAGTATTTATTAGATCTTTAGGCTCTACATTTAAAACAGTTGCAATCTTAACAAGCATTTCTAATGATGGTTGTGAAGTATTGGAACACCAACGAGAAATGGTAGCTTCATTCTTTTGAAGTTGTTCTGCCAACCATTTCCCTGTTCTGTTTTGTTCAACCAATACGACTTTTATTCTATTTATTCTTTCTGTTTCCATGCTTGTTTTGTTTTAGAGGATAGCAATAAATTGACTATATCTGCAAAGGTAGTGATAATTTTTTAAAATAAATATGATTCTAAGGTAAATATCATTCATACCTATCTGGAAAACTGGGGCAGCGGAGCAAGGCGCATTATGGATGCTTGTAAAGTACAAGGCGTGGAAGCACCTACATGGTGTGACAATGGAGGCTTCATCACTGTCACTTTCAAGCGTCCTGATTTCACATCCGGCACAACACAAACAGATAAAGAGGACAAGTACCCCCTAAGTACCCCTCAAGTACCCCCTAAGTACCCCTCAAGTACCCCCTAAGTACCCCACAAGTGGAATTACTCATTCAGAAAATGAGCGATTCTTATATGACCATGAGAGATATGGCAGATGTATGTGATATTAAAGACTTAAAGTATTTCCGTGAGAGCTATATTACTCCTGCATTAGAAGAAGGATTAATCGAACGGCTTTATCCCAACCAACCGAAGCATCCAAAGCAGCAATACAGGTTGACAAAAATGGCTAAAGAATGGCTGACCGGGAAAGTAAAATAGAATCATATTTTGTGTATCACCGCATCGGAATGACTATCCCATTCCGATGCGGTTTTTAATGTTTCGATACTTGTTTAACGGTGTCGCAAGTTAGCGGCTGTCATATTGCTGTGGCTGTTGTTGCCACTTAGCTTCCATCACCCTTGAAAGCTCGACAATCTCCCGGCTCAGCTTTATAAGGTCGATGGTACACTTCTCCAGCTTGTAGAGCAACGCCATCGCCTTCTTCTCTGAGAAGTGGATGCGTAGCTCTTTAACGACCTGATTGTAGTTCGTGCCGATGCAGCGGAACTGGGCATGGAAATCCGACAGCTTGGTGTAGTAGTCCACCAACGTCTTGTCCACTTTCAGCACCTTGAACTTCTGCCCGAAGAAGTGCGCCTTGAGAAAGACGGCTTTCGCGTACACGTTGGATTCCTCGTACATCGTCAGAAACCTGTTCCATTCCACATCGTCGAAGCGCACCATCACGCAGTGCGTCTTCGGGTTCAACTTGGGATTTCTCCCGTACTTGCTCTTCTTTTTCATACTTCTTATTCTTTCAATTTTATGGCTTGTCCATTGTTTAATCTTTGATTAATGAACCCCGAAATTATCCGACTGCGGAGGATAATTCTGCCCACGGCGGTGAAGGCATTTTCAGTTACTTAGAATTATTCGGGTAACTGAAAATATATCTTGCTGTGTCTTTGAGGACACAAAAATCCTCCGCCTGTCGGATTTGTTTCCGGGTGTAATGACTCATCTTGGGAATCGGTCAAGCCGATGAAGTGTATTCACCAGCCCAACCGACTTTCTGTAATTCCGTCAGAGCTTGCGCCACTGCTCGATGTCGTTCCGATAGGTGTCAAGGTGCAGACGGACGAGGTTTTCAATCAACCCCGATGCGCTCATACCCTTTCCTCCGAGGAAGCGGACAACCCTGTCAAGTTCGTCACGCACCGTCTCGCTGACGAACACGGGCTTGCGGTTGACAATCTTGGGAACTTGGAGATAGGTGGTGCGGTACTCCTCCAGCGACAGCCTGCGCTGCTTGCTGCTGACACGCTTCTGCGGTATTGCCGCTCCTTCGGTCGCCACACTTGACGGTTCTTCCGCCATAGCGGTCTCCGTTTCTTCCGTGACGGTCTTGCCGGGCTGTTCCTCTTCATCAGGCTCCAGACCGATACGCCTGTAGATGTCATCCATCGACTTGGGAGTGTAGGATTCCCTGTGTCCCATCTTTTCCACGATTTCACGAGCCTGCTGCTCTGTAATGCTTGGTTCTCTCTTCATTGTAAAAAACAAATTGATTAAGTTATTAACTGTGGTCTTGGTAAGCACCTCGACCGATTATCGGGAGCAAAGTAAGGTGCTTTAATGCAGTCAGTCAAGCACTTGGATTCTCTTAGGCAATTTTGTGTGGTTTTACTTTATGGCGGTTGATAAAACGGTGAGGACTTCACTGTTTTGCCGGATGTGGATGTCTGAAAGGGCAAAAACTCGGTCAGGAGCAATTTTGAATTAAGCCCTTATTTGTGTTTCGTCTTCTTCTCTAAAAACCGAAATTAAGGTGATGGCGATAATCTGTACCCCGGACAACCACTGCCACACCGACGCAACATGCTGCCAGTTTTGAAAAATCCATTGTAGGATAATAGATTATATATTCCTTTGCGGCAAAAGAAACAGTAACAACTAAAGGAAAGACAATATGGAAATCGTATCAATCGAGAAAAAGACCTTCGAGGAACTGGTCGCCAAGTTCGACCGCTTCGTCCGCCGTATGGATGCCATCTGCCATCGGCACGGCGAAAAGAAAATGAGCGAGTGGATGGACAATCAGGACGTGTGCCGGATGCTGAACATCAGCCCACGAACATTGCAGACGCTTCGGGACAACGGGACTTTGGCATACAGCCAAATAAACCACAAGACCTACTATCGTCCCGAAGATGTGCAGCGCATCGTCTCCATCGTGGAGGACAGGCGAAAGGAAGCACGATTCAAAGGTAGAACTATATAAACCAAGTATAGTATATCACTGATAATACCCACTAAAATCCAAAGTAACATGAATGAACTGATTAACAAAGACAACGAGTGGATAATCCACTTCATGGGCAGTCTTGACCGTCTGCTGTACAACGTAGAGCATCTGACCGCCAGCTACCGCCCGACACTGAACGGGGAGCGTTTTTTCACCGACAAGGAGGTGTCGGCACGGTTGAAGGTGAGCCGCCGGACGCTTCAGGACTACCGCAACGAAGGACGGATAGCTTATATCCAGTTGGGTGGAAAAATCCTCTACCGTGAATCCGACATCGAAAGGATGCTGGCTGACGGCTACCGTTCCGCCTACAGACTGACGGCAACCTGATTTTCTTGAAGGAGCGCAGTTTGCCGTCTGCCCCATGTTTGCGGCAGCAATGGCACAACAAAAAGAAAAAGGAACGGTTTACGGATGAAGCATCAATGTTTAGCTTCGTCTGTAAGCCGTTCCTTCTCTTTCTTCTGATTTCCCGTCAGTCGCTTGTTTCCGTTGCCGGATGCCCCAAATTCGTGTGGCTGGCAGTGGCAAGGTTTTCGGGCTGAATACGCTCAACTTCGTTTGAGGAAGATTCCGCCCGAAACGGCTCTGCCGCCTGACCTTGCCAATACCGTCAGAGCCATACGCTACCTTTGCATCCGAGCATCGGGAACAGGTGGCTGACGGGATGAGCCTCAATTATACCATAGGTTACCGCCCTTGCCACAAGAGAAGAACAAGATAATCGAATTCCCTCTCTTGGTGGCGCAGATTTCATTTATTATGAACCGTCTGAACAAAAGGGTCTCTTTGCTACATATTTTGAAAGCGATGGCTATAATCATTTCAAGGCTGTAAACATCATAACTGATGCCGTCAGGCTGCTTGATATACTTCTTCGTATCAGTCTCGCTCAGTTCCTTATTCTTATAGATTGCCCATATCGCCTTGCGGATGTCGCACGAGAAAACCCCGAACAGGTCGGCTATCTCGAACTTTGTCATCCATACAGGTGCTTTCGGCATAGTGACTATACCTGTTTCATTGATTGTTATTATTCCTCTGTTCATAATCAAAGACTTTTTGATAGGACACTTTTTACATTCATCATATCTTTGAGGATGGAAGAATCCAACACACGGGCATAGTGCTGCGTCATTTTTATATTGGAATGACCGAGCATTTTTGCCACATTTTCAATGCTTACGCCATTGGCGAGGCACACAGAGGTCGCATACGAGTGGCGAGCCACATGCGTGGTCAAGCTCTTTGAAATACCACACAAATCGGCAATCTCTTTCAGATAACTGTTCATCTTCTGATTGCAGGGGACGGGGAGCAATACATTTTTCTTTTGGCAAGTCGGATGGCTTTTGTATTTCTCCAAAATCTGCATCGGAATGTCGAGCAAGGGAATGTTGCACATGTTCTTTGTCTTTTGGCGAGGCTTCCGAATCCAATAGTTACCATTATTGTCTTGAACGATATGTTCAGCAGATAACTGTTGCACATCACTGAACGCCAACCCAGTGAAGGACGCAAAGATGAAGACATCTCGCACAACTGTAATCCTATCCAAAGAAAACTCCTTGTTGTAGATACGGTGCAGTTCGTCCAAGGTCAGAAACTCACGGATGACTTCTTTCTCGTGGAACTTGATTCCGATAAACGGGTCTTTGGTTATCCATTCGTTGGCAAGTGCGAGGTTAGTTATCTTCTTCAGGCACTTCATATAACGGATGACCGTATTTTGCTGGCACTCCTTTTCCGTCTTGAGATAAAACTCAAAAGCACGAACTAACTCACCATTGACTTCCGACAATGGCAAATCTTCCTTATAGTATTTTAGTCTGATAAGTTCTGCAAGATAACGCTTGCAGCTTTCATAACGACGGACGGTAATCAGGGCATAATCCTTGCCTACAAGCTCACGGCATTGGTCGTTATGCTCCTGCATCGTTCCAATAATCGTGCGGACTTCCTTCACTTCTTCGTTAATTCCGAAGAACTTCTCTTGCAAGATTCGGGCTGAGACGGGATGATTCCGCTCTTCCTGTTCATCGAACAGCTTGCGCAACTTGATTTTGGCTTGCTCAATGTAGAGGTTGAGTTCACAAGCCTTGCGGCTCTTGCCTTTGGCGCACTCCTTCGCCTGATTCCATTGGACAGGCTCAATGCTCATGCGGATGTTGTTTTCCACTCGCTCACCGTTCACGGTGATGCGCATACATACGGAGGCTTCCCCGTTTTTCAGCAGTTTGGCTTTCTTGATGAAGAAAAGCACATTGAATGAGTTTCGTTTCATGTTCCTACAGTTTTTTCGTTGGACAAAAGTAGGAAACCATACACGCTTTCTCGACACGCAAAATATTGCAAATCAGAGAGAAACAATCTTGTTCGGTGGAGATTCGCGCTCCACCTTTCTTGCTCCACCGATTGGAACACCGGGAACGGTAATATTCTGCCGTTTTTTGCGTTCCATCGGAAAACAAAAAATCCCGATTTCGTTTGGAAATCAGGATTTTACTGCTTATTGCTTTTCTTAAAAGTGGTGCCACCAGGAATCGAACCGGGGACACAAGGATTTTCAGTCCTTTGCTCTACCAACTGAGCTATGGCACCATCCTATTGAGTTATAAAACTCGTTTACAAATGATTACGAAACTCGATCTTTTTCTCTGACACCCGACCTTTTCAGTACGGTTTACAACGTGGTTTACACAGTCGTTTTTGCAAAGAACGATACCCATTTCGGTTTCATTGCGTGTGCAAAGGTAAGCAAATTTCTCAAACTTGCAAAAGTTTCCTCGAAAATTTACAACTTTTCTGCCCTCAAACAATCATACAACCGCGATTAGAACCGCTTTCTATCCAGCATCAACCTTTTCGCAAGTCATTTCAAAACCATCCAGAACCGTTCGGGCAAGTAGATATTCTTCACCTCTCTTGCCTGTTCAAACAGCGGGGCAATCTCGGATGGACTAAACCCTGCTATCCCGCAACCGATTTCCGTCACCAAGAATTTCAGTTGTGGATGTTGCTTTGCAAACTCGATAAACTCGTCCACATAGGGCTGGATTGTTTCCACTCCGCCCTGCATGGTCGGTATGGCATAACTCTGTCCCTGCAATCCGACACCCTGTCCCCAGACAGCCCCGAATCTCTGATATGCCAACCGTGCAGCACCCCCGCCGTGCATACCTGCGAGGTTGCTACCGAACACGAAGATTTCGTCGGGTTGGAGTTTAGTGATGTAATTGGGTGATTTTTGCATGGCTGTTTATTTACTCAAATGTCGAAATTATTTGGTAAGATTGCAAATTCCACTAAAGAAAAAAATCCCCGACCGTATGGCCGAGGATTAGCATTGTAGTTCTTCATATTCTGGTGACGTAATTTCAAAAAATTCATTTTATATAGCCCTTGAAAAATATGTCACTTGATTAACAAAGCATCATATCGTATTTGATAATCATAGCTAAACAGCTCTTCATCAGAGCAATCCTTTTTTAATATACAATCCAACTCAAAACTGCTACATATTCCATATCCCCAATATCTGCTCTTTATTTGAATCAATTTTCGCCGCTTGAGATTATTCGTACAATTATCATAAACTTTTTTGAGCGGCATCGGTAATTGTGCTGATACTTTTCTACGTTCAGCCATCCATTTATCCCAAAAGCGCATATCATTTTTTAATGCACATTGCTTTTCTTCCACGCTATATTCCTCATAATCTGAATTAATCACATCAAAGAAATCCGAATATGCTCTATGTGCCATTTTATCTGGAATCAACCTATGTCGTTCTGTCGGCTGATAATTGGAATCACCCAAAGTAAAATAATAATCCAATAATGAAATCAATCTCTGCTCGTAGCTTTCAATGAAGAACTCGCCATACGCCAGTGGTGCTCCTGACCCACCATGTTTCCCGACAACTAATTTATCGCATATATCATGTAAGGCTTCTTCATATTCTTTCCATGCACAATGTTCTGCAATTAAAATATCCTTAAACTCATTGCTACAATCCAACAGTCGATTGTTGTATATTTCTACCTTACATTCATGTAATTTGGTCGCCAACCATGCTTGTATATTAGCATCCCATTGTGAGCCGAGCGAGTATGATAATAATGAATCAATTTGTTCCGAAAATCTTTGGAAATTTTCTGTTTCCGTTGTAGAAGAATTAAGAGGGTAATATTCATTAATACGCCAAAGAATCATATCTAAATCATCTTGATAAGGCGTTGTTTTATTCGTAAACCATAAAGTAGCAAAATCATTTACCGCCGTGATATGGGGTATATCTCGGAACCATTCGATTCTATCATAGAAACCGTAACGTTCAGTACGATGCAAACTATCGAATCGTCGTTGATATTCAGCTATCTTGTCTTTTGATGGCTTGCCAAATAAATAAGGGATAGAATCAGCATCTCTCCACTTAAACTTAAAATGGATGGTATCATAATATGTCTTGATTGTAAGTTCCGTTGAATCTTCTCCAACCTGCTCAATCTGCCTTACCTGTCTATCGCCACAACCAAGCATTATTAAGCCAACAACAAGTATTAGTATACAGTTCTTTATCATCTGTGACACAATTATAAAATGTTCATTTTATATAGCCCTTGAAAAATATGTCACTTAATCTTTACCGATTTTTCAACCCCTTTGTGCCACTCTGTTTCATCGTCCCATTCAATCGTTTGAACGATTACATACCCTGTCTTATTAGGGGCGATCCTTACTAAATCGGGCGCATCGCCATTTATAGGGTCAAAAAAGGCATCATGTGTATATACACTCACTATTTCTTTCCACACTCCCTTACGAAGTGAATATACCTTATAGAAAACAAAGCGGCTAACAGCTCTCTCAATAAAGCCAATTTCATCCGTACCATCACCATTCAAATCACCCTCGTTGGTTAAGCGCTCAATCTGAAATTCAGTTTCTATGGCAGGAATTGTTGGATTACTGAATGTTATATTATTGAGCTTCCCATCATCTACTTCATCAAGGCTGTAATATTCAGCAGGGTTTGATTCGCTGTAAGCATATTCGATCTTTCCATCACCGTTAAAATCCCCTTGTATAGTATCTCGTTCATAACTATCTCCTATAATCGAATCGGTTTGTTCAGTTTGCCTTATTCTATTTTCTACAACTATATTCGCTGGATTCCTATTCCCACACCCAACAATCAGCAGGACGAATATGGGGAGTAAGTAGTTTTTCATCTTATGTGACGCAATTTTGAAAAGTTCATTTTATATACCCCTTGAAAAATGTGTCACGCAATAGAGTATCAACTAAAATCATTTCATTTCCTATCTTCTTATAAACAGATATAACAGTCTTGTAAGCAGGCTCTAAATATTCTCTGGATTTTATTAACTTATAAAGAGTCATTTCCCTATCTTCTAATCTATAATATTTCTGTGTCCAAGTAGACACGCCTCCATAATATTGGATAGTTATTTCTTTTCTATTTGTATCGAATATCGTGAAGTCGTCAAAATCGTTAAAAGGTTCGTTGTGTTTAAGCCCGCAGTCCCAAACCTGATATAAATTTAAAAGCCTTTGTCCCTGATTAGGAAATCTTAAAACTAATTCTTCCTCTCCGTCGAAATCTACATCTTTAAAAAAGAATGGAACACTTTTTTTGAGAAATGCTGTATCTGTTTTATCTATTGTGTAGTCTAAATAAAACCCTAACTCTTTTCTGTTTATCGTAAAAAAGTTGTGTCGTGTTTTTCCAAACTCGGATGTTATTTTATCTAATTGTTGGGGAGTAATTTTGAAATAAGGATGCACAATAGTAAATTCTACTCCTTGCCGACTAAAAGACAATATAGCTTCGCAACTTTCATGTGTAAGTTGGAGATGATGCAAAATACCTTTTACATGATAACCGTTTATTGAATCTCGATAGATAATATGATATATCCCATCATCATTATATGGGAGAAACATATAATCAAACTTTTTGCCATCAAATATAGTATCTGCCTTTGATAGAGAATCCAGCCAAATTTGATACTGGCTTATCTGTTCCCCGATATTCTCTGTAACCATCCTATTCCCACACCCCGCACTCAACAGGGCAAGTATCAGTATGCAGTTCTTCATCATCTGTGACGCAATTTGTAAAAATCTCTTTTATATACCCCTTGAAAAATATGTCACTTTATAGCATCCATTTCCTCGATTTTATTATCAACAGCTTGCAATGCACCTTGTAATGCCTCTTTATTGTTGCTGGTTTTTATCTCCTTTACTAAGTATGTTTTCAGTTGTCGTAAGGTTTTGAGTGATTCTAAAATATCTCCTTTGGCTTTATAGATTCCTGCCTTATACATCATGCTTACAGAATAAGCAAAAACAGAATCAGACGTTGATTCCGATAAGATTTCAGGCATTCTGTTCGTTAAATCAAATGCCTTATCCCACATTTTGGCCGCACAATAAGTATCAGCTAAATTCATTATTAAATCAGCATAATGTTCTGGAATATATTTTTCTCCATTTATATCAACCATTCCGTCTGCCAATGCTAAATCAAGTTCAAAATCTCGAATAATTAATTCGTAAGCCTCTTGTTCTGGCAAAAATTTGAAAGCCATTGGGGCAATGATTTCATTATGCAATAAGTATCGGGCGGTAGAATGTCCTAATGCAACCAGCATGTGACCTCTGTTTTTATCCAAACGATAAAGATCAAGTGCTTCCTTGGTCTTTTCTTCATTACATAATCGAATAAACATATGCCATACTAAATCCGCAGAATCCCGCATCTGTTGCATAGCCTTTGCATTGAAATCATCGCCTTCCAATAATTGAGCGACTTCATCCTGCGTCTTGGATGTGTCACCAAGTATTGCTCGACTTATGCTATCCAATTCAATCAAACGTGCGGCAACCTCATTCGTGGGCTTTATAGGCCATTCTTTTGTATTGGGTTGATTCCCACACCCCACAATCAGCAGGGCGAATATGGATAACAAACAGATTTTCATAATATAGCATTTCATTCGATATTCAATTTGATAATCTTTTGTTCTTTCTCTTTATAGGAGAAATTGCCTCCTTGTTTCTCAACCATCTCCATATAAGTAGACTTGATGGTTAATGTTTGTGGATCAAATTCGAGATTAACATAAGAATCTAATCCGCCATAAAACTCTATGCAACCATCCTTTATATTATTTTGGAACTGTTCAGGATAAAATTCCGAATGGGTTGTAAAGTCTCCATCTTCGATTGTGACAATCTCAAGATATGCTACATTATAGCGGTAACTTATAAGCACATAATACGTTTGTTCATTGTGCAGGAATGAAGATATTTTGTCAATCTGTTGGTTGGAATATTTCTTTTGCCCCCAATCTGCTATTTGATTCCATTCGACTTGCCCCTCTTTAACATACTGTAAATAAACGCAGTCAAATCGGCCAGAACTTCCATAGCGATCTTCACAACAGTATATTTTGTATTTCCTATCTGGCGTTTGGAAGATTCTAATTCCGTCTGTCGCTTTTCTGAACAAACTATCTACCTCGTTATTCTTTGGATTGTGTTCAAATAGAGGTAGTGTTTGGCTGAATGTTATGGGTAATGATAAATATTTTTCCAACTCGCGCTCAAATGCTGACGATAATTGCCCAGTCGTACAATAGTAACACAATGATAAGAGTGTATCAATATAATGAATATCGTTTAACCGAAGCGTTTGTGTCATATCAAACCGCTGATTCTTACCCCATGTTAAAATCAACTGTTTAGAATCAGGATGTTTTGTCGAGAGATAATGATTGACCACTTGCGACCAATCCAAACGGGTCGAATCTATATATGAGAAATATTCATTGTCATCATGTGACAGTTCTCGCCATAAAGCAGGATCGACAATCTCCTTGCGGAATGATTCAATGGGTACGAGTATCGCAGAATCGCACTGTGATTGCGATTGATTTCCACACCCTACAATCAGCAGAGCGAATATGGGGAGTAAGTAGGTTTTCATCGTTCGTTTTCTTCTTTGCAAAACAATCCTTTGATTTTGTGCCAAGCATAGTATTGCCATTGCCAACGCATCAGACAACTCGTGTTGTTTTCAATGGTCTGACGGTTGGGATTCAGTTGCGCTCCACCTTTCTCTATCCATATCGTATCTCGCGTTTCGGGCTGAATCAATAAATCGCCATGACGCTCATAATAAACTTTCAAATAGTGTTCGGGAAAGGTGTAAACCGAATCTTGCGGAATAAGTACATCGCAACAGTAAGTATTTCCAACAGCATATATTGGAGCATATTGATATGTGTCCCCCATTTTACGGAAACCCATATATAGTTTATCAGCCTGTTGCTCTGAAAAATAAATATTAGGCATCGCGGCTACAAAATCCAATATAAGAATAGCTGTCCAAATCCATACTTTTCCAAACTTGGCAAAGTTCGGAACGTCTGTCGATTTAAGAAATATCGGCAGAATAGAAGCCAGTAATATGAATCCGAGACATAAGAATAATCTGGCCATTAGGTAATTGGATAATATGGAATCATTTTCACCAATTCCAAGAACTGATATATCATCCGTTTTATACCAGAATATAAGCCCTGCAAATACAAACAAATATGTCCCTATCGTAATTAACTGTATTGGCTTAGCTAATTTACAGACATTAAACCATATAATAGCCAATGCAACAGCAAACATCCAAACACCATCAATCGTGGTGTGCATTTCCAACGATGGCCAAATAAGGAATAAAACACGGTAAAGCACCCAATAGGCAATCGGGCTGACAACAATGTAGAGCGTTCTTACAAGTATGCTTTTAAGCGTGGGATTGAGGGTCATGGATGAGTTATTGAGTGGGTTAATTCATTGATAGAACAAGTGACGCAATTTGTAAAATTCTCTTTTATATACCCCTTTAAAATTATGTCACCAACGAACCAATAAACTTTCTCCAACGAATCGCTCAATTGGAGAAAGTCTATTAATGTCCCTTATTTTACTTTTGCTTGATAATCAATTTTGAATTGATATTATCAATAGTTACCGTTCCGAAACGTTCCAAAACAGTCTGGCCGAGTAATAGCGGCGCCTGCTGATTATGTACGACTGAAGCATCAACATTACGCAGAATGGCATCGCCAATCTTGATTTCACGCAGACGGATTGTCGTGCCCTCGTGAATCTCGCCAGTTGCTACGCTGTAATATTCTTTGCCCTTAATATCGTCCGATTTTAAGTAGCCATTTTTAAGCATAAAATTGGCTTCCACCGAGGAGATTGTAACCGTACTTGCTCCCGTATCGAAAAAGAATTTCAAAGGCAATTCATTAATCGTACAAGGTATTTCATAAACCCCGCTATACATTTTTTTCATTTGTATCTCGGAAATAGTTTCGATCTTATCTTCTGCCTGTTCATCATCGGCTTCTATTCGAATAGGCTTGGCTTTATATTCTTCAATTAAATGCTTAAATTCGGGCAGTTCTCGAATGGCATCTATATCGTCATCATGCTCGATATGTGCAAACGAACGATAGCCTTTCTCAAAGGCTTTGCGAAGTGCCGCAACAGATTCGTCCAATCGTCCCATGCGTGCCAGCAGACATGATTTATCGTAATAAACACCGTTTCCCATTGAATCCGAGGCAATGATTTTATCCATCCATTCGAGGGCTTCGGTATCCCGTCCTAAAAAGTGAAGAGCATATTGGCGACAACTGCCACTTTCGGCAACCGTATCCTGTCGAATAACCTCCTCGAAATCCGCATTGCTCTTCTCCTTTTCTCCACGTTTCAAGTACAATGCACCCCGCATCAAGAAAATATAGGGATATGTTTTATCGACATCTATTCCCGTATTGTAATCTTTCATGGCCGAATCATCATCGCCCGATAACTCATAGCACCAGCCGCGCTTATAGTAGGCATAAGCACTCGTCGGGTCAAGCTCTATCCCTTTTGTAAAATCAGCTATCGCCTCTTTATATTGCCCGCCCTCTCGGTAATAGTCGGCACGGGAAATAATTGCATAATAATCTTTACCATCTCCCAATTCAATACACTTGGTTATGTCCGCAATAGCATGTTCTGTGTCTCCTATTTCGTTGTAGCATTGGCTGCGACTGTAATAGATGAAATCAAAACTTCCGAACTCTTGTTGCAGTTGATTGTAGCATAAAATAGCATTTGCATAATCATAGCCCCATTTGTAAATATGGATACGCAGTTGTTTCCAAGAGTGATCGTTATTTTTTTGAATTTGGGCCTGCACTTTGGCTAATGCGTAACTCAAATGTTTACCCATAATTGATTTCAGCAGGTAATGTTGTGGGGCATCCGATTTTTCAAAATAGATGACAGCATCATCAATCGCCTTGTCCGTTTCGCCCATTTTATCATAAATCTGCATCCGATAACGATAGGTTTCCTCGTAATCAGCATCGTATTTTTCACATTTATTAGCTAATTCCAATGCTTTATCATATTCCTTACGCGCAATCATGTTGCGAATAAGCCCCACCATAGCCGATTGATCCGTCTCGTCGTTTTTCAGCATTTGTGCGTAATCCGCATCGGCCTTGTCGTATTCTTTCTGCTCGTAATAGAGTTGTGCTCGTCCGTAAAGAATCTCTTGAATATTAGTTGCTCCTTTCTTGTCTTTTAGTGCTAATTTGTAAGCGGTATCATAGTCGGCAAGTGCTTTGGCAGAATCTTCCATATCGCAATATGTGCGGCCACGGTTCCAATACATGATGTATTTTGAGAACATTCCACCTTTTTTATAGTATTTTATCGCAAGGTTCGCATCCGAAAGGGCATTTCCGTATTTCTTTTGTCGATAATATAAATCTGCACGAACTATTCTTGCATCGGCATTGTCGGGAGTTTCTTGAAGCTGTTGGTCAAGGCATTTCATCGCTTCTTTTTCGTCGCCATTCTGTATTAGGTCAATGGCTCTTTGCAGGTGGTAATCTGACGGCTGTTTCTTTTGTCCATAGCCGTTGTATACTCCTGCACACAACAGCAGAATGATGAGTAGGTAGTTTTTCATTGGACTATTTTATTTATCTGTAAATGGATGCGTGTGTTGATGTGACACAATTTGTAAAATTCTATTTTATATACCCCTTTAAAATTATGTCACTCGTCTTATTTGTCCATGTAACATCCTATTACAATTGCAATGACATTAAGCAAGTTATAAGCGATTATTAATCCCGATGATAGGGATAAAGTGGTTAATAAAAAATAAGATGCAACACATAATCCGATGGGTAACCACATACCTGCTTCATTTCCGTCAGAATTTTGATACACAAAGCATTGTATCACAAAAACATAACCCACGGCAAGTATGCAATATATTAAGGCTTCGTGTTTAATCATATCTGATACAAGCATATCCATTGGATTGGAATAGTTCGCAGATACAATATCTTTAATGAGCCATCCAAGTAAAATATAGATTGCTATACCTAATATCGTTAAGAGAAATTTTTTCATATTGATACTGTACCGAGTTATGATTTATTCAACTAATTGTAGCTGTCCGTCCACATACATTGCATAATAGAATTTCCCATTATGCTTTATATTTTTCGTTTTGCAAATACGAATTATTTTATCCAATTTCATCAGTAGAAAACATTCATATTGAAAAGTCACTCCTTTGGTTGGTTGCTCCTTATAGATTCCACGATACATGCTTTGCCAAAGTTTTTCATTCCCGTTTTTCTTATAACGAATCTGGCCATCAGCAATAGTGATAGATGCGTTTTCTGGGTCATAGTTTCCATAAGGAGTTAAAACATATGCTATTCGATATGTTTTATAGGTCTGCGCTGAAAGTGCCAAACAAGATATTGACAGTATGAGAACAAGTGATAATTTCTTCATAATGTTTGTAATTAGGAGAGTGCCATTATTATACAGATAATAAAGAAAATAACACCTGCAATGATGCCAACGCCCGTAGCATTCATTTCTTTTTCTTCTGCTTTTTGCGCTCTTACAACTCTTTGTTCATATTCGGGAGTTCCTCTTTTTTGGTCTAACAACCAATTTGCATGGCGAATCATTTCTTCGGCCTGTTGTTTTGTATAGGCGTGTCCTATTCTTTCGCCTAATCTATTGCGACATTCGTACATCATAATTATTTATACGGCTGAATTAATTCGTCATTCAAAATGTTTTTCGACTTATTGAAATAGTTTTGTGCTATCGTTGTATCTCCTAACTTATAGGCAGTATATCCCATCCAATAATAAGCCTTTTGCCCTGATTTACGAATATCTTCATCATTGGCATATTCACTTGATAAGAGATCATTGTAGTTCGAGACACACATAGAATAGTAAATTGATGCCTCTTTATAATTGCCGCTATTTAAATAATGTTCACCCAAGGCTTCATTGATATTGTAAAGCTCTAAATCTCGATCAGCCTTATTATTGATTCTCTTAGATAAAACCGCTAATTTCTTCAATGCCGAAACTTTACGATTGGATTGTTGGGTATATTCAGATGCCGATAATCCCACTTTATTGGTTTTATAAATTTCCAATATATCCGATAGCATGTCAACCTGCCCCCAGAGTAAATCCAACTGCTCATTAACATCACCGATTCGATCTATATATTTATCGACGACGGCACAAGCCTCCAAACAATAGATTGCATAACGTTCTGCTCGTTCCGAAGTTATTCCGTAAGTGCTATTTCCATCAACCCAAACGGATTTTGCTTTTACAATGAGCGGCTCCAATTCAGTTATACAACGATCAACAACATCTTGTGCGTTTGTATATGTTGCCCCCATAACAAGAGCAAACATCAAAAACATCTTTTTCATAAATCAGCAATTTTATTTGTGTTAGTAGATTTTGATCAAGACAACATAGGGTGTCAATCGTTTTATCTTTTCTGTAAATGACAACCCTGAAATCGAGTTATTAGTAGGTAACGTAATAGATGTTGGTGCTACGTCAATCAAATTCTTCAGATAAGATGTTTTAATAGCATATCCGACATTCTGTGCATCTTCAACCCCTGCGTTTGTAATGCCAACTATATTGCCTTGTTTATCAAACAGAGGCCCTCCGCTATTACCATGCTGAATAGGTGCAGAAATTTGGTATGTAACAATATCGCCCTTGTAACCAGTTTTTGAACTTATAATACCATCTGTAACTTTAATCTCCTCTCCTAAAATATTCGACATCGGATAGCCTAATGTAAAAACTCCTGTCCCGACATCTTGAATGGAGGTTTTAATAGCATAAGGAATAGACGAAAAATTCACGAATGAATCGTCCTCAATTTTCAGAAGACTAATATCATTGGTCTTATCAGATATAAGTACTTTGGCTTTATAAGTCTTGATCGTTCCATTCCGATTAATAAAGACATCAATTCCATTAGCCCCATCTATAACGTGGAAATTTGTTGCGACAATACCATCTTTTGATAATATGAATCCACTGCCAGATGCCAAATATCTTGATTCTCCTTGTTGCGGTTTTGAAATTTGTGGATGCCCCTCTTTCATTTCCGCGTTTATGTTTATTATTAGTCGATTATATGTTACTGTCCTATATCCATATAATTGGTTGAGAATGGGTTCTGTTTCTTCTTCTGATTTAGCAGAATATCTAAAGGTTATTTTCAGATTGGGTAAATTCCATGAATAGTATGAATTATTTGCAAAAGTAGGTTCTCCAAACTCTTCAAGCAAAGCGCTAAATCTTTCCGCAAGAACATTATCTAAATAAGAAGTTGAATTCTTCTCATAATAATTCCGATATATTTCTAATTTACACAAAAGATTATTTTTAAAAAACATATCATATGAATCAACGACACTTGGATTTCCGCCTTGATAAACCCATCGTGTATACCGCAGGTGATTTTTATCATTTGTATTATCATAATTAAATCCCTTGGGAACGCTACGAACGGCTGCCATTCGATCTGTTCCCATTATGAAACCATCAATCGTTTGTGCCTGCCCTATCTGACATAGTAGAATAAAGCAGATTAGTAATAACTTTTTCATATATTGGTTTTATAGTAATATTACTATTTCAATCCACCATCCCTTTCATCCATTTTATCAAGTATTTCCCCTATACCTGCTCCTGTCGCATAATAAGGTTTTCCAAATTGTTTTAATATGTTTCCAGCCGATAATGCAACTGCGTAACGATGTAGCTTCGTTTGAGGGGCATCCGACATATAATCACAAGCAACAAATATTGCTTTATTAATAACTGAATCTGGAACTCTATTTTGCGCAATAGCAAATGCCTCATCCATAGTTATATATCTATCAACAATAGTTTCTTGCATCCACGTTTTAGCATCGACTGCAAATTGAAAAAGTTCGGGCTCTGCCATACACGCAGAAGCGAGTTCGTTGAGTTTAGTAATATCCATAATAACTATTTCAATCGCACACCTCCAACCCCCAGATGTGATTAGTAATAAAAGAAAGCGCAGGGCTGAAAACTTATTTTAGCGCGACAGGTCGTAGGAAACCCAATAGATAAAATAAGCAACAACCCCGCGCCTGTATCGTGAAGATACGACGGGAGGGCAATGCCACTTATCCTCTCTATTGTGCTTGGAATTTCCTACGTTCGTCGCACGAGAATAAAGTTACACTTCCGTATTCAGTATGTTTTCCACAAAAGTAAAAAACAATCGTCGGAAATGCAACGGCAAAACCACTCTTTTTTCAAGGTTGTTGCAGATTCAAATTTCGTCAAAACAAAGTTGCCAAACAAGTGGAAAACGGCTGGAAAATAAACTTTGTTTCTTGTAACTTGGGTTAGATGCTTTGTTATTCAATTTAAGCCGACATATTCCCTTTAATCGGGAGTTGCAAATCATTCCAACCCTCAATTATCGAGAATATGGCAGCGTAAAGTCGATATTTTGAGCATCGGAATTATATAAAACCATATAATGCGCAATAAATCAACAGACAGCACTATTGAATATAGGTTATTGTCGTCTTGTTTACTTATCAAAGAAAATACCCCTACCGTCGTTTGACAGCAAGGGTATTCGTCTTCGTTCGGTTATTCCACAAACCACTTGTACTCGGCATCGCCCTCAATGGCTTTGCCTATACCCGTGATAAGCTCGGTAGCGTTCAGCGAACGATCGAGGAACGTATCTATGTAACTCGACTTGTTGGCTCCCGTAAAGAGGTTGTAAACCCTCCAAAGGTCAATCTCTGGATTGTCCCCTCGTGAGAAATTCTCGTCAGCGTAATACGCTTTTGCCACGGCGTTGATATGGCAGTCTGTAAACTCCATAGCAGGCAATGCCTTTCGCTCAGCTGTGGGCAGGTATTGATACAACCGTGTCTTGCCGATAAGCTGTGCAAACTGATGTTCGGTAAGGTGTCGTTCCTGCATCGAGGCCATCAGCTTTACATGACGTTCGGCATCGTATTCTCGGAACAAGCGTAAGGTGGCATCGAACAAGTCCTGCACGCCCATCACCCGCAGTTCGCTCTTGAATCCGTCCGTCGATACGCAGAGGTTACAGCATACGAGGTTTTTGAATCCAATAAAGACCTTGAATTTCTCCACTGTCTTTTTGGAATAGAGGTTTTCGTGGTTATAGGCTCGTACCCCTCCAATCGAAAGATTCAGTCTGTTCCCTGCCACATCCTCGTAAATCGTGGGTATCTCGAAACAGAAAGCCATCCGTTCGTAGTAGATGGTCTTGTCGGTTTCCAAGAGCTGGTTCACGGGTTTGTGGATGGCTTCGGGAATCCGTCCCTTGATAATATGGGACACGACTATATCGGGAGCGTCAATTACCTCCTGCGGGAACATACGGTGTGTAGCACCCAGCACCGTTTCGATAAAGCTCTGGTGGGAGATGGTCACCTCGTTGTCCTTGCTGAATACGGGAACGACGCAATCCGCTCTCAAATGGGCTATATCGACGGGCTTGGTATTGGCCTCGATAAAGTGACGGTTGTGTCGTACACCTAAAGGAACGACAACACCCGTTGTTGCTGATTGGGCTGGTTGTTCCTCTACAATCGTTGCTACCTCTGCGGTAGGATTATCGAGAAAAGGGTTGTCGGAGTTCAGACCGACAGCAAATTCGGGGTTAGGCTGAAACGCTGGGTACATGGTGGTAGGGAGTTTGAGGTTGGACACTCGGATTCGAAAGGTTGCACCATTTGAGAATGGCCTGACCGACAGCGGGCGTAATGAGAAATTCGGGACGGCCCGTGAACAGTCCCGTGCGGTCTTTTGATGTGGTAGCCTTGTGGTTCATGGCTATATCGAGGACTGCGGTAAACTCGTAATCCACGTTATCACGCTGTACGGCTTTCAAGCCCACTTTCTCTGGAACCATTTTGCCGTTCTTGTCCGAGAGCACATAATCCTGCTTGCTACGCATGGTGCAGATCACATGAGCGGACGAGGTAAGGATACGTTGGATAAAGGCGTTCTGACGGGGTGTAACTTTGGCCCAATTGGCAAAGGAGTTGCCTTGCAGGTTGGCGTGGAAATCCAGCAGATAATCCCAGCAATGGGAAATGCTGTCGATGATGATTACCTCGGCTCCTGCCTGCTCGCAAATGCCTATGGCCTCGATGTAGGTTTCGGGAGCATAGTTTTCGAGGGTGAGGACTTGATAACCGCCCAAGTGGGCATAAAGATCGGCCGAGCAGTTCTCGGAATCGATGACGGCGATTTTCGACCAGTCGCCTGTCATTCCGTAAGCAATAAGGAGCGACGAATAGGTTTTGCCGCTGCCCGAAGCTCCCGCCAGAGCAAGCCGCATCTTGGCTGCCCGACGCATGGATTGTCGTAATTGCATAACTCTACAAATTAGATGATTAGTAAATTATTAAACTAAAAAATCCAATTTTGGAGTTTTGGTTTGCAATCCTTAATAATTATCATTCCCCATTCCAATAAGGGGGGGGCTTTAACAGAAAGTATCTGTATATGCAGGGGATATATTTTACAAAAAAACAGGCATTATAGCCTGTTTCTGTTAAGCGCCTACGGCGCGTATGTAAAGAGAGAAATTGGAGTGACGCAATTTTCAAGGGGTATATAAATAAGAAATTCCCGAAATATGTCACCCTCTCTCCCATATTAAATGAAAAAGCCCTCGTGCGTAAGCACGGGGGCTGTATATCTAAACTGCGAAACCGCTGAAATTTGCTTCGGTTTGTTGTTCTCGCTCTATAATCTTCCGATATGGCTTTTGCATATCGAGTGTCTTTATAAAGTAAGGCAATGATACCTTTTCGGGCAAGGTTTTGCACCGTTTGTTCAGTTGGTAGGTAATCGTTATCGGCTCCGATGCTGGTAACCCGACCGCGTTATACTTTGTAAGCAGTACCGACATTGCCCGCTTATCCCAATTTGGAGGTATTGTGCCTTGTGATTTGCAGAACTCGCATATCTCTTTATAAATCCCTGCGGCGGTCTTTCTGACTGCTGAATTGATAAAACAACCTGCCGTCAGTTCATAGCCTTTCTCTATGGCTTTAATAAGCCCTAATCGCCTACATTCATTTAATAATGCAGTAACCGTATTACGGGACAAGCCGACAGCCCTTGCAATTTGGCTGTTGCTTCATTGGACGGTATCGGTATTATTAAGGCAGATTGCCTTTAACAAGAGTAGAAACCCTGCAATCTTGGCGGGATAGTTCTTTGTAAAGAAACCGTTATCCAAAAAGAAATAATCTTTGTTTGCTGGCTTTATATAATACGAGTTGCGTTTTATAAAACCTCTGTCTGTATCTTCTTTAATGGTGGTCTGTACGGTCAAATAACCTGCATCCTTTAAACGGTTAATGCTTCGTCTGATTGTTCGTTCATCCAATCCTGCCAGTAAGGATAGTTTTTCTTCTGTTACATGAGAGATATTAGTCTTGTGGTTGGAGCAACATTTAATGACGGCTCACACATAAATATCGACGGGTTTACTGTTTCCCGTCTGAAAGTTCACGATTGATTTGGGGATTACGGTATAATTCATCGTTAGCAATGGAATTTGTGTTATTGGTAAATATAATCTCTTTTAGATGCAATAGTTTCCGAAAACAGGCAATGCCGTAATGCTCTTTAGCCTGTTTGCGGTTATCGAATCACTTGCGGTCTTTGATGTGGTAGTACATGGTCTGAAAGACTTTAATAGGTTATGTATAAGTAGGTAGTGTATATATAGGACACTTTTGAGCAGTTTACACAGGACAGATTTGAGCAACTCTCTATCCCGTCATTCAGAAACCTACTCTATCTTTTGATCCGTATCTTCCATAATTTTTGATTCTGAATAGATACTTATAAAGGGAATATCCATTTCGTACTCAAAAAATGTGGAAATTATAATCTTTCGAATAGCTGTCATTAAATGAAGAAATAGCAAACAAGGTCTGCTTTTTGGCTCTTGCTTATATGCTATCATTCTGCTTTCCATATTTTTTAATTCTGAAACTATATTTATAAAGGAAATCTTCATTTCGCACTCAAAAAATGTGGAAAACAGGAATAAAGAAAAGGGCGAAAGAATCCGCCCTAAGTAAGAAAATAAATAGTATCGGCTATGGTGTTTTACTTCATTCTTCGGGGAATCCAATAACTTCTTCCACATGATTTTTCTCGAAAAACTCTTTCCACGGATTGTTCACATGAACAATTTCAGTATTAACGATACGATCACGAGGTATGAGATTCATCTTTATTCGGTATTGGAATTGTGCACATGATTCATCTACATTATCAGGCTCCAATTGGTTCAATAAATCTCCCACGGCAATTTTAAGCAAACCCACTTTATCGAACACACAAATCTGATTGATCGCTATGTGGTCGCGTACATTACCCCTAATTCCCATTAGGTCTGTAAATTTTTTGTCCTCGAAAAGATATATGTATCCTTCGGAATCACATTTTAATCCATTTTTACGGATAGCTTCCAAATTGCCAACCTCCGTAATGTGGTAAAGAAATTTGGTTGTGTTGTTCATAAGATTAAGTTTTAGGGTTAGACAGGGGGAAACGAGATTTAGCCGTAAGACACTCCTGTAATCAGTTTAAAAATAGGAAAAATTGGGGAAATAAACAAATTTTTCAGGCATTATTTTAGTGGCCCCAACATGAATATCAGGAGGTTATCCATAATGCTACAAAGTGAATAAAGCCTTTGGATTTTTGTTTTATGCTGGTTGCCAACACGGGAAAATCGTGATTCGTTACATGTTGATGCCATTAGGGACGCAACATCCAGCATCGAGTGTGTGGCCGTTCCGTCGCTCACAATGTAGGTGCGGCCTGTCTTGTCGAAAATATCGCACCCCTCAAAGGCCGTCGAGGTGTAGAAATTGATTTTGCAGGGTTCGCCGCTGGGTGTACTTATCGGGTAGCCGTCTATCTTCTCTTTGTTGCGATCGTAACTCTCGCCGCTTTGCGAACAGACTATCTTTACTTGGTCGGGGGTCAGTTTCACATGGCGGATCACCTTGCCGATAAATGTCACGCTGTTCACGAAAAAGTGCAGGTTGAAACCGATTTGTTGCGCAATGGCATTTCGGCATAAGGCCGTAACGGTCGCTAACGGGCTTGTCGCTTTTCACAACCTTACCTGTATCGGCTCGGCGTTCGGTCAGATGATTTTCGTTTGCGGCATGGTCTGTAACTCGTCCAATAGAAACTCCTGTTCGATAGGCGTTGCCGAAAGATAGGTCTTGTTTGCGAAACGGGGTGCTTGTTCCAATAGTCCAGCAATCGCGGAATGGCGGAATGAATAATCGAATAACAAGCGGTGGTATTCATCCACCAATAGAAATGCCTTGCTGTAAATCTCTGCACCCGCGACATCCGCGATACGGGGGATTGCATCATAGGTGGCCATAATCTTCCAGCGGTCGTGGACTTTCAGATAGTCGGCAATCTCTTGGTTCGTAACACCCCCGTAAACGCCTAAAAGGTCGGGATGTTCCTGTATCTTGTTTTTGATAAGATTGACCGTTGGTGCGGCAATCAAAGTTGAACGGTCGTTTGTAATGGCAAGACTCGTTGCGCCGCATCCCGTTATGCCTTTATCTAAAATGCAGTTTTCGGGTAAGTGTTGCCCGATTTCGGGAATCTCTTCGATTCATCGCGCCGTCATAGGGGCTGTAATAATTCTTGGTTCCATAGATTTATAAATTATAGGATAGGATTTCACCGCATTTTTTCTGTGTGTGAAATATCTTTTATATAAGGGGATTTCATTTCCTGCACAAAAAATATGCGATTATAAGCCAAAGACAAGGACAGCATTATTACTGTCCTTATCTGCCCTGTAAACTTATTTTTCTATGGAAGCAAAAAGAATTCCCCTATCTCGGATTTGCTATTACAAATATAGTAAAAATCTTTAATAAATGCAAGTTTAAGTGCAGACGATTCAGCCGAAATTTTCTATCTTTGCTTTAACCGAATACAACTGCTATGAACCCGCTTTACGATTATGTTTTCGAGATTGCTAACCGTATGTATCCCACTTGGGATACTGATATAAACGGCGAGCAGTATCAGACCGATTCTTTCCGCGGATGGGATTTCGTGCATCAGTTGGAGGACGAACGGCTGGAATTTTCTATTACCAAAGAGCGGTATTTAGAAAATGCTCCGATTATCCGTTCCCTGCGGGCTATGGGTCTCGACACCGAGAAATTTTGGATGGCGATGCTCTTTGTCTATGATGTGGTACGGGAACGGACCGAAAATGTGCAGCAGGTTCCGACCTCGGTATTCGAGGAGTTTCGGGCTTTCGCCAGATACCTGCAAGAAAATCCCGATGCCAAAGTGCGTGCATGGCAAGGGCGCGAGCACGGCGTAACCCTTGAGTCCTACCTTGCAAAACAGGCGTTGGGTAAGTTGCTCGCTGACAACGTGGCAGAACTCTATGCCAATCTGTCAAACGCCCGTTCGTTCGGGGTGGACGGATTTTCGGTGAATCTCAAGAGTTGTTACAAGATTACGCTTGCCATCAAATGTTTTTTGCCGCTCTTGGAACAATTCAAAGAGGAAGATAACCGCAGTACGAATCCCAGCAAGGTTTCCTATAACAGGATGCTGTTGATTTCGCGCATCGTCTATTTCTTCGGCTATACAGATAATCCGAAATTCCTTGATAGTGACGAAGGTATCAAGGGAATCTGGACATCCTACAAGGACAGGGAGTGGACGACGATCGGCAAGAATTTTAGATAAATCCATTTTACATATCCAATGATAAGGGACGGCACGAGCCGTCCTTTTTTATTCTGCCGATAAGGGGTAGTAAAAATCATGCACTTTTTTACTATCCGACAACTATTTATGCCATAGCGAGTTATGTATGGTTTTCGTAGGATTTACAGTAGAAACGCAAACGCAAGTTCTTTGACATACACTCCGCTTCTCGGTAGGGAGAGAGAATCCGAACCGAAAGGCCGCAGGTCGAATCGCACGGCAGGACGATGACGGGAGTTTGCCCAAGCCATCACCCGACTGCCGCAAGAGCTGGCAAGAGCTCACCAGTCAGACCTAACGCCGAGAAAACGAAAAAACAAACATTTTTATCAATATTATTAATTAAAACCTCGCGGGTGGTATGAGGTAAACCCGCACAAGTTAATATGAAAAAGATGCATGTAACATCAGTTTTTGTAAATCGTAGTTTCGCCTTTGTAAAAGGCAACCGCCCGACCAACTCCAAAGCGGTGACGGCAAAAATGAAGTCCATCGAGGAATACGGGCTGTTGTCGCCGATTACGGTTGTGGACGGTGAACAGGTAATTACATCTGGCGGGCATTTGGTAGACCTAAACGGTAAGGACATTCCCGACAGCCAGTCGGTGAACTATTACGCCGTGCTGGACGGTCAGCACCGATTGATTGCCTATATTAAATTAGGTCTGAATCTGAACGACCTCGTGATTACCGAGCCGCTGAATGTGGATATGTCGATTGCAGCGTTGATTGCTGAAATGAATATCTGCACGACCACATGGAAAGGAACGGACTATATGGCCGCACCTGCCATGACGCTCTCCAAGACGAACGACGTTTTTGAGTTTGCCGTACAACTCCGCAGCAAGGGTTTCCCGCTGGCAACCATATCGCAATGGTGTACGGGGACAAATTCACTAAAACCCAAAGATTTGGTGAACTGCGTGAAAAGCGGGGAACTGCCTAAAATCCTGCAATCCGAAACATGGTATCAGCGGAGTATCAGATGGTATGAGGCCGCACAGGAAAAGTTTTCAGATTCGTTCCTGTCGAAAAAGTATCTGATTGCCTATATCGTCATGCAGTATAACAACGCCGCAGACCCCGTGGCCTACTGCCGTCAGATAGAGCAGGCATTGAAAAAACTCACGCCTGCACAGGCGGCGGAAATCATGGAAGCCCGCAAGATAGGGTTAAAATCCCGTGAACAGATGGTCGTTGAACTGCTGGAACAATACCTCGGATAGGACGGAGGTAAAGAAAAAGGAGGTCGGTTCGCTTATAGGGCGCCGACCTCCCGATTCCTACAATAAATGCTGCATAGCCGCATCTATCTGCGAGTTCTCAAAACTATCCAAGTAGATTTGGGTAACCTTTTCCGAGCTATGCCCCAACGTTTCACAAATCAATGAGGTGCTGACACCCGACCGTTTGAGCACGGTCGCGAAGGAGTGCCGAGCAACATAAGTGGTAATATCTATCGGCAGATTCAATTCCTCTCCGATCTTTTTCAACCGTATATTCACTTTGGCAATCACCTTATGCACGCGGTTGTGCTGTTGCGTTTCTGTCTTGTGGAACGACGATAGAACAGGAAACAGATAAGGCAATGATACTCCATTGTAGCGAGCGAGAATCTTCAAGGCTTCCGTCTGCAACGGGAGCTTGATAAGTTTCTTTGTCTTCTTACGAATATAGACCAGCCGATTGTCGATGATATTCTTCTCGGTCAGATAGCACATATCTACGAAATTGATGCCGCCCATGTAATAGGAAAACGCAAACAAATCGACGGCCAACTGTACCCGTTCATCATTCGTCGAATAGTGAACGATGCGTAAAATATCGTCCTTGCGAATGGCTCGTTTGGCTGTCTGCTGATGCAGGCGCGATACCTTGAAACTGCGGAACGGATAGTATTCGGCCTTGACGATTTTCTGTTCGATAGCCAGATTGTAGAGCATACGCAATGAACGGAATCGAATCCCGATTGTATTATCCGCCAACCCTGCCGAACGCAGCCATGTTTCATAGCGTTTAAGCCATGTAACATCTATCTCTGAAAAGTAGATATTCAGATGCCCGTTGAACCGCATGAGCGAGGTATATGCCTGCCGTACCGATAAGGCATATCCCGTTCGTTTGGCCGCAATCAACGCTTCGATTTGCTCGGTAAAGAGCTGCCCTACGGTCTTGATCGTATAGCCGCCACAAACTTTCTCGACGAGCGTATTGGCCGTAAATGCCTTTTCCTCGCAAGTCAGTTCAATCACCTTATCCGTATATTCCCGCTGTTTGTCGGCGATATACTTTTCAATATAGATGCGGTTAGGGCAATTTCGTTTCGGCCTGCTTTTGTCGAAATCCCAATATCGGGCGGCCAATGAAATACCCATGCTGACATATTTGCGCCTACGTTCTTTCGTTACGCAGAGCATCAGCGGATGTTCTCCGTTCGCAAGTGTTTTGGAACGGTATAAAAGTACGTTTACTCCCGTTGCAGACATCCTCGTTTCGGTTTACACATTTGGTTTACACAAGTTGTGTAAACCAGTGTATTTTCGACCGATTTCGAGGGACAAAAAAAGATGGTCACATTTCTGTAACCATCTTGTATTTAATGTTTTATAAGTCTGTTTCAAGTGCTTGACCGAGGCATTTTCAGTCCTTTGCTCTACCAACTGAGCTATGGCACCATCCGTAGAGTTATGAAACTCTGTTACAAATGATTACGAAACTTCGTCTTTCTTCTGACACCCGACCTTTTCAGTTCGGTTTACAACGTGGTTTATACACATTGTCTGCCAAAGAACGATTCCCGTTTCGGTTTCATTGCGTGTGCAAAGGTAAGCATTTTTCTCGAACTTGCAAAAGTTTACCTGAAAATTTACAACTTTTTGCCCTTTGACTGCCATACGGACGCGATTACAGCCATTTTATTGTTGCCGATCACGCGTTTTTTATTCCGCTGCTTTCATGACAATGGGGCAGATAACTGTCCTCCGTTGTCCCTCTGTTCGAACGGCGGTGCGATTTCGCGGGGAATAAGCCCGGCTGTCCCGTGCCGCGATCCTTGCCGACCGATGTCGCCCGGACGGCGAAATGCAGGAAAGCCGACCGGACTGGTCTGTCCCGAGCCGGCTTTCGGAAAACACCGGGCAAAATACCTCCCGGATGGTTAAATTTCCTCCTTGCAGTTCGTTGCTTGCTTCACGAGCTCCTGCAGCCCGGCCTCGTATTCCGCAACGGTTTCGCGGACGATCTGTCCCGCCGTCGGCAGCTCGCGGATCAGCGAGGCTGCCTGCCCGATTTCCAGTTCGCCGTCCGTCAGGTCGCCTTCGAAGATGCCCCGTTTCGAGCGTCCGCGTCCAAGCAGCTGCTGTAACTCTTCGGCCGTCGCACCCCTGTTCTCCGCCTCCTCGACCGCACGGAAAAAGTCGTTGCGGATCAGGCGTGTCGGACTGAGTTTCTTCAGCGCGAGCATCGTGTCGCCCTCCTGCAGTCCGATACAGAGTTTCTTGAATGCGTCGCTGGCGGAACTCTCCTCCGAAAGCGCGAACCGCGTTCCCATCTGGATGCCCTCGGCTCCCAGCGCGAACGCCGCCAGCATACCGCGCCCGGTGGCGATGCCGCCTGCGGCGATCAGCGGTATCGCCACGGCCTGCCGCACCCGGGGTACGAGCACCATCGTCGTGGTCTCCTCGCGTCCGTTGTGGCCGCCGGCCTCGAAGCCCTCTGCTACCACGGCATCGACCCCTGCCTGCTGGCTTTTCAGGGCGAACTTTGTGCTCGAAATCACGTGCGCCACCTTGCATCCCGCTTCGTGCAGGCGGGCCGTCCATGTTTTCGGGCTGCCCGCCGAGGTAAACACCGCGGGTACGCGTTCCTCCATGATGACGCCCATGATCTCTTCTGCGTAGCGGTACATCAGCGGGACGTTCACGCCGAACGGTTTTTCGGTCGCCGCGCGGCATTTGCGGATATGCTCGCGCAGCAGGTCGGGGGTCATCGAGCCGGAGCCGATCAGCCCCAGTCCGCCTGCTTCGCTCACGGCTGCGGCCAGCCGCCAGCCGCTGCACCAGATCATGCCGCCCGCGACGATGGGGTAGCGTATTCCGAACAGCGAAGTGATTCTGTTTTCCATGGTTTCAGGTATTTGTCGTCCTGCAAAAATAGGCAAATTATCGGGAGTGCAAACGGCCTGCCACGGGAAATAACGGCCGTATTCCTTGCCCGGGGCTGAAAATTTTGCCACCTTTGTCCCGTATTTTACGAATAACCGTTCACAGCCATGTTATATACGGAAGATACCCGGATCGCGGCGCTGGCCGTGCATATCGTCGGGAACAAGGCCAAGGACGAGCCCCTGCTCGTCGCCCCTGCATTGTCCGGTCAGGTCGGCGACACCGGCCTGATGCAGACCCTGACCGCCTATTTCGCCGGAGGTTTCAAATCCGAGGAGTACTACAACCTCCACCACGAAACCGACCTGGCCTGCAACGAAGTCTACAATTTCGTCTGTAAGGTGTTCGACGACCGGGAGACGTTCTACGACAACTCCGTGGGCCTTGCCCGGCACCTTTACGAGACGGGCACACACCCGCAGATCAAGGGCGGCGAATTTTACGTCGTCTATTTCACCGGCTGCCGTTTCGGGGGCGAGGCGGTCGATGCCGTCGGGCTTTTCAAGTCCGAGACCCGCGATACGTTCCTCGAGGTCGGGGAGCAGGACGGGCAGCTGCATATCTCCTCCTGCCAGGGAATCAACGTCGACAAACTGGACAAAGGGTGCCTCGTGTTCAATACCGAGCGCGAAGAAGGCTTCGCCGTCTGCGTCGTGGACAACACCAACCGGGCGGAAGCGCGTTACTGGATCGACGATTTCCTGCATGTCCGCCCGCGGCAGGACAACTACCACAACACGCACAACGTCCTGGCCATGTGCAAGAAATACGTGACCGGGCATCTTCCCTCGGAGTTCGACGTGTCGAAGGCCGACCAGGCCGAGATGCTCAACGAGACGATGAAATACTTCCGGGAGCAGGACAATTTTTCGCTCGACGACTTTTCCGAAAAGGTGATCCGCCAGCCCGAGGTCATGGAGAGCTTCTCTCGCTACAAACAGGAGTACGAGCAGGAGCGCGACATCCGCATCGAGGATGAGTTCGCCATTTCCGATTCCGCCGTCAGGAAACAGGCGCGCGCCTATAAGAGCGTCATCAAGCTCGACCGCAATTTCCATATCTATGTCCACGGCAACCGCAACCTGCTGGAGCAGGGCGAGGACGAAAAGGGCAAGTTCTACAAGGTCTATTACCAGGAGGAGGAATAACCTCCTTTTCCGGGCGGAATTGCCGTGCCGGCAAGGCGGACTGCAAGGTGCAGCCCGCTTTTTTTTGTGTATTGTGCCGAATAACCGGATTTTGAATCCCCTTCACAGGGAGCAAATAGTCGCTTATTGTGTATATTTGTATATGAAGTGGGGATTCCGAAAGGTACGGCAGGTTGCTGCGTTATCTCGCACGGCCTGTTTTTATGGTTCATTATAACCGGGTGAAGGCCGGGTCATCGTTTGCAGGATATTCCGGGACGATGCGATTATAGTGCATTCGGGCTGAAATCGGCGGATTATCCGTCTCAGGACTTCAGTGGAAGCGGTATCATCCTGCCAACTACTTATTTGTAGTTATAAATCAGGGTATAAATGCGGTAATTTGCACTATGAAAAGGCAGCGACGAAATGACTTTTTTGTCGGGCAGGTTGCTGACAGGCTGGCGAAAGCCAGACGAAGGCATAACCTGACTCAGGAAGTCGTGCGTTTCGATACCGGGCTGAATGTCGGCCGGATCGAAGCCGGATGTTCCGATATCACGCTGTCGACCTTGGCTGACCTTTGTGATTATTATGATATTTCACCTGGGGAGTTGTTTCAGGACATAGTGACGCACTCATCCTGAAGAGGGAACCGGCCATGCGGCCGGTTCCCTCATTTTATGTCCTCATGTCCCGAGGGTTTTCTCGAATGCCAGCCGTTCGCCGCTCCGGTAGCGTACCTTCCCGCAATAGACGAACCCCAGCCGCCCGAGCATACGCAGCATGTAACGGTTGTCGAAATTGGTGTCGACGCGCATACTGCCCGTGCCGCGCCCGCACGCCATCGCTTCGACGCGCCGCATAAACTCCGTCGCCACCCCGCGGCCTTTCTCACCGTCGGCCACCGCCATGCGGTGCAGTACGACATACTCTCCGTCGGTGAGCCATGCCCCTTCGATGGCGTCGTAAGCGGGTTCCCCGTCGAAAACCACGGCACCGTAGGCGATGACGTTGCCCTGTGCCGCGGCCGCTTTTGCAGGCTCTGTTTCTCCTCGTCCTCCCGCTTCTCCCGCT
>ERZ809152.173-NODE-173-length-41123-cov-17.111230_pt1 | contig 41123 bp, 27 predicted proteins | sample MGYA00520518_ERZ809152 | MGnify/ENA primary metagenome ERZ809152 (study PRJEB31570, sample SAMEA3212996) | Homo sapiens | biome: human-gut; feature: human gut; material: fecal | place: Sweden | collected 2011 ...
CAACCGTTGATTGTAGGTGGTTACAGCAATTTCCTATTCTTGAACCGTGAGGGCTTACCTAAAGTTGCAGGAAACTATGAGGGCATGGTGCGAGGACTAATTAAGAAGTATAACAAGTATCACACGGACAAGTTACCGAACATCACACCACATGGTCGAGTTATAATAAGGACAAGTTAGAAAACTCCAGTAAATACAAGGGGTTGCACTAATTTAGTCCTTATTTTTAATTTCCTGAAAAGGGAAAAATAAAGCAGCGCTGTCATTCCAGAATATGAATTATTACAGATTCAGACTGGAAATGGATTTGTGTAAGACAAGAGTAAAAACAACAGAATTATTGTAATTATAGGACTGAATTAGCTCGCACGGAATATAGATTCCGGATGTCTAATTCAGTCCTCTTTTTGATTGATGACGATGAAAGGTGATGAAAAATGGCTAGAATTATTTCTATTGTAAACCAAAAAGGGGGAACGGGAAAATCCGCATGTACAGCTAATTTAGCAGTAGGATTAGCACAAAAGAATATGAAAGTGTTGATTGTAGATGCCGATCCACAGTCTGATGTATCCGCAGGATTTGGATATCGTGATTGTGATGACAGTAATGAAACACTTACTGCTCTTATGGATGCTGTAATGAAAGATGAAGATATTCCTTCCGAATGTTTTATCAGACATCAGGCAGAGGGGATAGACATTATCTGTTCTAACATTGGACTGGCAGGTACGGAAGTACAGTTGGTAAATGCAATGAGTAGAGAATATGTATTGAAACAGATTTTATATGGTATCAAAGATCAATATGATGTAGTCATCATTGATTGTATGCCATCATTGGGAATGATTACGATTAATGCGCTGGCTGCATCAGATGAAGTCCTCATTCCAGTTGAAGCATCCTACCTGCCAATCAAAGGATTGCAGCAGTTGTTAAAAACAATCGGTAAGGTCCGTAAGCAGATTAATCCGAAGCTGCAAGTCGGAGGTATTTTGTTTACGATGGTCGATGCTCATACGAATGATGCCAGAAATAACATGGAACTTCTCAGAAATGTATATGGAAGTCAAATTCATATCTTTGATAATTATATTCCATTTTCTGTAAGAATGAAGGAAGCAGTCAGAGAAGGACAGAGTATTTTCTCTTATGATCCGAAAGGCAAAGCTACAGAAGCTTATCGGAGAGTGACGGAGGAGGTGCTGAAAGATGCCATCTAAAAAAAGAGCAACTCCCATTTCCTTACAGCCACTTGATGCGTTATTTGGAACAAACGAAGAAACAAACAATGGAATTTGTGAGATAGAAATAGGAAGCCTTCATCCATTTCCAAATCACCCGTTTCAAGTAAAAGATGATAAGAAAATGGAAGAATTATCAGAAAGCATTACACAATATGGCGTGTTGGTTCCTGGTATTGTGCGATTGAGAGAGTCCGGTGGTTATGAGCTGGTAGCTGGTCATAGGCGAAAACGAGCATGTGAACTTGCGGGATTAGAGAAAATGCCTGTTATCATCAAAGATCTTACAGATGATGAAGCGACGGTGATCATGGTAGATTCCAACATTCAACGAGAAGAGCTGCTGATCAGTGAAAAGGCATTCGCTTATAAAATGAAATATGAGGCGTTAAAGCGTCAGGGAAAACGGTCTGATTTAACTTCTTGCCAAGTTGGCAAGAAGTTGGCGGCAGAAGAAGTCAGTCAGAATACAGGAGATAGTTCCAGACAGATTCTTCGATATATTCATCTGACAGAGTTAATCGCAGAACTTTTAGAACTGGCAGACGAGAAGAAGCTTCCCTTTAATACAGCTGTTGAAGTTTCATATTTGAGAAGTGAAGAACAACAGATATTGCTTCAGTATATGAGTAATCACAATATGGTACCGTCTATGAAGCAGGCAAAGGAATTGAAGCAGATTGCAAAAGAGCAGATGTTGACATATTCAGAGATTGACCAGATCTGTATGAATGAAAGTACTGAGAAAGTACAGGTACAGATTCCGGCGAAAAAGCTGAAACAGTATTTTCCTGAGTCATATTCTAAAGCTCAGATGGAAGAAGTGATATTTATGCTCCTGGCATCATGGGCAGAAAAACAATAATATGATATGCGAAGTTGGACAGAAGGAATGAAAAGATGATGATAGAAGATGTAATTAAAAAATCAATACTGCCACTGGCATTTATGCTATTCTGGTTCTGGATGGTATCCACCATCATGAAAGTCAGTGGACAGACAGACTTATTCTGGTGGATATTTCTTTCCGGACTTCCATTTGGAATACATAAAATGCGGCTGGTCCTGATTCCAAAAGGAATGGATATAACAGCAACACTTGGGATGGCTGCATTAAGTGTCATCATTGGAGCTTTGATTGGAAGTATCATGATTCCAGTGTATGTAATCCGTGCGGTATACGTTTTCTTACGATATATCATCGGAAAATAATTGAATATTTGATAAGAGGCAGGCTTGCGAAAATAAAATCGTAAGCTTGCCTCTTTTTTTTGTACCCAAAATCAGGCAATTCAGGGGAAATCCCTTTTGCAAATATATATACCTGGAGGATTTTTAAGATGAGAGAGCGAATTGAAAGTAAGCATGTAACAAAAGAAATCAAAAGTCAGATGCCAGTGATTCCGGTGGAAATTGTTAAAGAAAGAGGTTGTACGTTCTGCCCGTATTATCTGGGCAATTATGAGAAACAGCCACGCTGTATGATGAAAATCTGTGCCTGGGATGATGAAAATGAACGTTTCCATCCAGTTCTTCGTGGACTGATTCCATTTTACAAAGAGAAGATGGAAAAAGCAGAAGAGAAGTTCCTGGCAATGAAAAAGATTTACACAACGCTGTTAGGAATGTTTGCCGATGAAATGAAGCAGGAAGAGTTGGAAAAAGATGAATGTTACGGATGTGCCTATGGAAAATGTGGACCATGTATCGGTGTCTGTTACAAATCAATGAAAGCATAGGAGGGTTAAGCCAATGAATACAACAGTTATTTCCGGGCGATTGGTAAGAAATCCTGGATACAACGAAGTGGAGAATGAAAGAGGACTTCATAAGATTGCCAAGTTTGTTCTGGCAGTCAGAAGAAATTATTCCGATGAAGTCAGTTTTATTCCGGTAAAGGCTTTTGCAAAGAAAGCAGAATTTGCCAGAGATTATCTGATGCAGGGAACGAAGGTCATGGTGGAAGGCGAGATTGTCACAGGTAATTATGAAGATAAGGATACCGGGAAAAAGATCTATACAACTGAAGTGTATGCAAATCGGATCGAATTTGCAGGTGCAAAAATAGTTGACAGACCACCGTTTCCAGAAGATGCGGAAGGGTTCTTAGAGATCCCAGAGGGCATGGAAGAGGAAATGCCGTTTAGATAGAGGAGGATAAAAGATGGTTTCAGTAGATCAGGCGTATATGGTAGGGCATATGAAAAATGCCGATGGAAGTATCAATAACAAAAATGTAGTGCTGTCAGCAGCATGTGAAGCAGCGGAACTGTTCCAGTGCATGATGTCAGTAAATCAGAAACTGGAGGACTGGCAGAGATTTAACCACACCTTGGAGATGCATCTTAGAAGTGTGGAATGTGAGAAAATCCATGATATCTGTCAGGCGGTATATGGAATGAAACATCCGTCCGATGAACTGGAAGGATTGTATCTGGCAAGAGAGGATGAACAGATATGCCTGCTGTACTATCAGGTATTTGTAGGGATGCTGGAAATCAATATTAATTCAGCCGAAGTGCTGTACAAACAGAAGGAGGAAATAATCAATGAGTAAGGTGGAGTATATGCCGGTAGATTGTCTGCAGGTGCCAAAGATGCTGTTCCAGGTGGAAAAATTCAAAAATCTGTCAAATACAGCAAAAATTTTATACAGCTTATTTCTGGATCGTTTGAAATTTGCGGTGCAGAATGGCTGGGTAGATCATAACGGAGATCTGTTTGTTATCTATCCAAAAAGCGAAATGAAGAAAGACCTGAATACGACTCGATATGGCGTAGATCAGGCAGTACAGGAACTTGTTAAGATTGGAAAGCTGGTGCGTATTGTTCAAAACAATGGAAAGGCGAACCACTTTTATATCAATGATATTTATGAAAATGAGATGGAGGAAGAATCAATGATGACATTAGACAGAATTATGGCAAATATGCCGATGGAAGAAAGAGAAATTATCATGGACAAGATGGTGGCAGCATCCAGAGATATTCTGGGAACAATTGCAGATATGGGATATCTGGATGAATATGAGACACCACTGACTCCTATGGAAGAGCGAGGCTATTACGATGAAGAAGGTAATCTTGATATTGATGCCGTAGAAGCCGATGGCTATGAGTTTGGTATGGATCTGGCATTTGGCGTGTTATCTGTTTGTGAAGGAAAGCCTGAACATGTGCTGGAAATTCAGAAATATGTAAATGAACAGTATGAGTGCTGTTCTAATAAGAAGTTTATGAAAGTTCTGGAAACAATCGCACGAATGAATGGAAACGAGGAGGTTTATATCGAGGATATGTATGCCTGCAATAAAGAAGCAAGGAATTATTATCTGAGCGAGTTAATGATGTGCTTCAACTTTGTGTTTAATGAGATGTGTCATGGAACAGGCAGTGCAGCAGGGTGTGATTTTAATAGTGAGGAAGAATAGGAAATAAGCTATGGCAGATTTTGAATATTTCAGAGCAGAAGAATCTGACCAGTTTTCTTTTTTTCGGATCCCCAAAGCTCTGTTCACAGAAAAAGAGTTTGCAAGCCTGTCCACAGACGCAAAGCTCCTTTATGGAATTCTGCTTGATCGAATCAGCCTATCCAAGAAAAATGGATGGATTGACAATGATGGTTATGTCTATATCATTTATACGATCGCAGAATTGCAGGAACTGTTGCGAATGTCGCATACGACAGTGACAAAGCTTCTTTATGAGCTTGACAGTGTGCATGGGATTGGATTGATCGAACGGTATCGGCAGGGGAATAATCGTCCTTCTGTCATATACGTGAAAAATTTTGTGAAACGGAGCAGAGGAAAGCCAGTAAGATACTTTGCTTCTGGAACGCCAGAAACTGGAAATCCAGACTGCAAGGAATTGGAAATCCGGATTGCAAGAAACTGGAAGTCCGGAACGCAAAAAAATAGAAGTCCGGACTGCAAGAATCTGGATGGAAGTAATACTAAGATAAATAAGACTGAAAAGAATCATACTGATAAGAGTAAGGGCAATACTCCCGCTTTGGAAGAAAAATTCAGTCAGTATGGTAGATTTAAAAATGTTGTTCTGTCGGAAGCTGAACTGCAGGAGCTGATGACGCTATTTCCATGGGATTACCAGAAACGGATTGATCATCTTTCTGTTTATATGAAATCCAGTGGAAAAGAATATCAGAACCATTTTGCAACAATCTGTCTTTGGGCAGAAAGGGATGGAACCAGGATAGGAATGGATAAATATGAATTTCAGGAAGGAGAAAGCCTGTGATGGAAAATAAAGTAACAGCAGATTATGTGGACGAAGAGGGATGTCTTCATTGTGGCATCTGTGGAAAAAGAAAACAGATGAAAGTCAGTCTGATGGGATTTGAGCATGTAGTGTCTTGTTTGTGCGAATGCGAGGTGAAAGCCAGACAGGAACTGGATGAAAAGATGCAGCGGGAAGAAGCACAGCGACTGCTTTATCAGAGAAAATCCGTCGGACTTCGGGAAAGAAGATTCTGGGAATGGAAATTTGAAAATGACAACGGAAGCAACCAGAAGATACTAATTGCCAGGCAGTATGTAGAAAACTGGACAGATATGAAGAGAAAAAATGTAGGATTGCTTTTGATGGGACCAGTTGGAACCGGGAAAAGTTTCTTTGCAGGCTGTATTGCAAATGCACTTTTGGAACAGGGAGAACGTGTCATGATGACAAATTTTTCCAGGATCCTAAATGAAATGACCAGCTATCAGGCAGATAAGAACCAGATTATACAAAATCTTGTGGATTATCCGTTGCTGATTATTGATGACTTGGGAATAGAACGAAATTCCGAGTTTGCTTTGGAGCAGGTCTATAATGTGATAGACAGCCGCTATTGTAAAATGCTTCCGCTGATCGTAACAACGAATCTGGGACTGAATGAAATGAAATCTACAGATTTAGATACTGCTCATCAGCGTATTTATAGCAGAATACTTGAAATGTGTGTTCCCATCTATTGTGGTGGAGAAGATAAGAGAAAAGAAGAAGGGACAGAAAAACTCGTACAGGTGCAGAACCTGATTACCGGTTAATCTGTCTTTTTTCATTAAAGGGGGTGATTGCCATGATTACAGATCTGGACAGCAGTTGAATCGCTGAAAGGAGGGAAAAGTCATGCAGGAAGAGGTAACTCAGAAAACGGTCACGTTCTGTATTCGGACTACTAAGATTACGGCAGACCTGTTGAAAAAGGTTCTTGTTGCGTATCTGCGTCATCAGAAGCAGAAATCAGTAGAGAAGAAAGCACAGAAAAATCAGCCAAAACAGGGAAAGGTCACGGTAAAAGAGCTGGCAAAACAGAATGCCGGGATGGTCAATATCGAGATCACGGACAAAAATATCAAGTCCTTTGAACGGTATGCCAGAAAATACGGGATCAATTATGCTCTGAAAAAAGACAAGAGCAAAGAGCCTCCGGTTTATCTGGTATTTTTCAAGGGACGTGATCAGGATGCCCTCAATGCTGCTTTCCGTGAGTTTTCCCAGAAACAGATTCAAAAAGCGAATAAGCCTTCCATTCATAAGCGTCTTGCAGCTTACCGGGCAATGATGCCAAAGAAATCGAAGGACAAAGTAAAGAACCGGCATCAGGAGCAGAGCCGATGATGAAACAACACGGCAATAAGCTGATGCAGAAGTGGAAGAATAAGGCTGGGGTCAGGCTGTCCGCCCTGGATAAAAAGAAACTGGTTCTTACGAATCTTCCCTATGTTCTGACCGCTTTTTATGCGGACCGGGCCTCCTGCTTATACAGGAGAAGTCCCGGAGAAGATATAGGGAACAAACTGTTATATGCGATGGAACATGCAGATCGGATCTTTACAGGAATTCTGCTAAGTTTTGACCTGAGAGACCTATTGGTTGGAGTTACTGTCGCAGTTATTTTGAAACTATTGGTTTGGCAGAAACAGTCAGATGCAAAGAAACTCCGGAAAGGAATCGAGTATGGTTCAGCCAGATGGGGAACTGCAGAGGATATCAAGCCTTATATGTCAGATGATCCATGGATGAACATTCCACTGACAGCAACAGAAGCACTGACGATGGAGAGCAGACCGAAGCAACCGAAATATGCAAGAAATAAAAATATTGTAGTTATCGGCGGCAGTGGTTCCGGTAAGACACGTTTTTTCGTAAAACCATCGGTCATGCAGATGAACTGTTCCATGGTCATTACAGATCCCAAAGGCACTCTGATCGAGGAGTGCGGGAAGATGTTAGCAAAGGGACCGCCGAAGAGGGATAAAGATGGAAATGTCATCAAAGATAAATCCAGGAAAGTGGTATATGAGCCTTATGTGATTAAGGTTTTGAATACGATCAATTTTTCTAAATCCCTTCATTACAATCCATTTGCTTATATACGGTCTGAAAAAGATATCCTGAAGCTGGTGACAACAATCATTGTAAATACCAAAGGCGAAGGGGAAAAAGCTTCCGAAGATTTTTGGGTGAAAGCAGAGAAATTGCTGTATACAGCACTGATTGCTTTTATCTGGTATGAAGGTGATGAAGAGGAAAAGAATCTGAATACTCTTCTGGATCTTTTGAATGAAAGCGAAACCCGTGAAGAGGATGAAACTTACCAGAATCCAGTGGATATGATGTTCCAGGAACTGGAAGAAAGAGATCCGCAGCACTTTGCGGTCAGACAGTATAAAAAATACAAAATGGCCGCCGGCAAAACGGCGAAGTCGATTTTGATTTCCTGTGGTGCCAGACTTGCCCCATTTGATATCGCAGAGCTTCGTGAGATCATGTCTTACGATGAAATGGAGCTGGATAAGATCGGAGACAGGAAAACAGCCTTGTTTCTGATTATGTCCGATACGGATACCACATTCAACTTTGTGATTGCGATGTTGCAGTCACAGCTTTTCAATCTGCTTTGCGATAAGGCAGATGATGAATATGGTGGAAGACTTCCGGTGCATGTGCGTGTCATCGCTGATGAGTTTGCCAACATCGGACAAATTCCTCAGTTTGACAAGCTGATCGCAACTATCCGAAGCAGGGAAATCTCTGCTTCTATTATTTTGCAGTCACAGAGTCAGTTAAAGGCAATGTATAAGGATAGTGCAGATACCATTCTGGGCAACTGTGATACGACTTTATTCCTTGGTGGGAAAGAGAAGACCACATTAAAGGAAATGAGTGAGCTTCTGGGTAAGGAAACCATTGACCTGTATAACACTTCGGAGACGAGGAGTAATCAGAAGTCTTTTGGATTGAATTACCAGAAAACAGGCAAACAGCTGATGACAGAAGATGAGATTGCAGTCATGGATGGAGGAAAATGTATCCTGCAGATCCGTGGTGCCAGACCATTTTTCTCGGACAAATATGATATCACGAAACACAAAAACTATCGGCTTCTTGCAGATGAAAACGAGAAGAACCGATACAAAGTTGAGAAAGAGTTAAATCCGCAGTACACACCGAAATCTGAAGAAGAGGTGGAAGTAATTCATGTAGAACTGTCGGAGTAACCTTGGGAATGAACGAAAAATAATGAGGAAAGGAATAACTGACATTAGGTGCGCCGGCTTTTTAGTCGGTGTTTTTTCATTCCCGTAAACACCTGAAAAAAGTCAGTTTTGGTGAATGTATATGGCGTTTTTTAGCAGTGCAATTACAACTTTAAAAACTCTTGTAGTCGCAATCGGTGCAGGTCTTGGCGTGTGGGGTGTCGTAAACCTTCTGGAAGGATATGGGAATGACAATCCCGGCGCTAAGAGCCAGGGCATCAAACAGCTGATGGCTGGTGCCGGAATCATGCTGCTGGGAACTACCCTGATTCCACAGCTGGCAACATTGTTCTCTTAAGAGGAGTAGTAGATGAACACCATCATTGAGAGAATTACGGAAGCGATAAAGGATATCCTGATCGGGCTTATCAAGTCAAGTTTGGATAACATGTTCACGTCTGTCAATGAGCAGGTGGGAACCATAGCCGGGCAGGTGGGACAGACACCGCAGGGATGGAATGCAGGGATCTTTAATCTGATCCAGAACATTTCCCAGACAGTAATTGTCCCCATTGCGGGACTGATCATCACCTTTGTCTTGTGCTATGAGCTGATTACGATGGTAACGCAGAAAAACAATTTCCATGAATTTGAGACTTACAACATTTTCCTCTGGATTTTCAAGGCGTATGTAGCCATTTATTTGGTGACAAATACGTTCAATATCACGATGGCGGTCTTTGATGTTGGCCAGCATGTGGTCAACAATGCCGCCGGGGTGATCTCCGGGAACACAGCGGTGGATGCATCAGAAGCAGTCGCAAGGATTGTGGATGCACTGGAAGATATGGAACTGGGGGATTTGTTCCTGCTATCCATGGAAACGCTGTTGATCAGTATTACCATGCGGATTCTGTCGATCATCATAACCGTTATTTTGTACGGAAGAATGATAGAAATTTACCTTTATACTTCCATAGCACCAATTCCGTTTGCCACCATGACCAATAAGGAATGGGGCAATATCGGAAACAACTATTTAAAAGGCTTGTTCGCACTGGCATTTCAGGGATTCTTCATGATGGTCTGTGTGGGAATTTATGCAGTTTTAGTAAATGCAATGACCATATCCAGTGACCTTCATGCAGCAATGTTTTCAGTAGCGGCGTATACCGTGATTCTTGCATTTTCATTATTCAAGACCGGAAGCCTTAGCAAATCAATATTCAATGCCCACTAACGGGCAGGAAAGGAGCGCATACCATGGCGTATGTACCAGTACCAAAAGACCTTACCAAGGTCAAAACAAAAGTAGCGTTAAATCTGACAAAGCGGCAGTTGATTTTCTTTTCACTTGCCGCAGTTGTGGGAATTCCGTTTTATCTGTTCATGAGAAAACCAATCGGTTCCAGTATCGCTGCCATTCTGATGGTAACGATCATGCTTCCGTTTTTCTTCATGGCGATGTATGAAAAAGACGGGCTTCCCTTTGAAAAAGTGGTGGCAAATATCATTCGACAGAAGTTTATATGTCCAGCGGTAAGACCATATAAGACAGAAAATTTTTATCAGGAGATTTCCACCCTTGTAAAAAAGGAGGGTGTGCCGGATGGCAAAAAAGACAAAGCAGGAGGCTCAGCAGGAGCGTCTGTCCCTGGCGGAAAAAAGAAACCGTCAGGAAAGAAGAAACAAAAAAAGCAGAAAAGAAAGAGAACAGGAAAAGCGTAGGAAGAAGCAGGAACGGGATCGTAGGAAACAGAAAAACATTCCTACAACTGCACAGCAGAGTATTCCGTATATTCGGATGCTGCAGGATGGTATCTGCCAGGTGACAAAGACCTTTTTCTCTAAGACAATTCAGTTTTATGACATCAATTATCAGCTGGCTTTAAATGAGGATAAGACCACGATATTTGAGAATTACTGTGATTTTTTAAATTACTTTGATTCTTCCATCAGTGTGCAGCTGTCCTTTATCAATCAGCAGGTGGATGTGGCTGAATTTGAGAAAAGTATTGATATTCCGGATCAGAACGATGACTTCAATGCCATTCGTGAGGAGTACCGGACCATGTTAAAAAATCAGCTTTCCAAGGGAAACAATGGTCTGGTGAAAACCAAGTATATCACTTTTGGAATCGAAGCAGAAAGCCTGAAGGTGGCAAGACCAAGGCTTGAAAGGATTGAAGCCGATATCCTGAACAACTTTAAAGTTCTGGGAGCACAGGCACATTCCTTAAATGGTCTGGAGCGACTGGAGATTCTGTATCATGTGTTCAACCAGGATCGGATTGAACCATTTAAGTTCCAGTACAAGATGCTGCCGGAAACAGGATTAAAGACCAAAGACTTTATTGCACCAACTTCCTTTAACTTTTCCAAGAATCAGACATTTCTGATGGGAAAGACCATGGGAAGCGTGAGTTATCTGCAGATCCTGGCACCGGAGCTTACAGACCGGATGCTTGCAGATTTCCTGGATGTGGATGACAGCATCAATGTCAATATTCATATCCAGTCCATTGACCAGAGTTCTGCGATCAAGATGATCAAGAGCAAGATTTCAGATTTGGATAAGATGAAGATTGAAGAGCAGAAGCGGGCGGTACGTTCCGGGTATGACATGGATGTGCTTCCATCGGATCTTGTGACCTACGGGGAAGAAGCAAAGAATCTGCTGGAAGATTTACAGTCCAGAAATGAGCGTATGTTTCTTGTGACAGTGTTGGTGATGAATACCGCAAAGAAGCGTCAGAAGCTGGATAACAATATCTTCCAGGTACAGGGTATCGCACAAAAATACAACTGTTCCTTAAAACAGCTGGACTATCAGCAGGAAGCAGCATTGATGTCCTGTATTCCACTGGGAGTCAATCGAATTGAGATTCAGAGAGGGCTTACCACATCGGCAACAGCGATCTTTGTGCCATTTACGACACAGGAACTGTTCCAGGAAGGGGAAGCTCTTTATTATGGATTGAATGCATTATCCAACAACATGATTATGGTTGACCGGAAGCGTCTGAAGAACCCGAATGGACTGATTCTTGGTACACCTGGTTCCGGTAAATCCTTCTCAGCAAAAAGAGAAATTACGAACTGTTTCCTGATTACGGAGGACGATATTATTATTTGTGATCCAGAAGCCGAGTATTATCCACTGGTGCAGGCACTGCACGGACAGGTCATCCGGATTTCACCGGTATCAGACCAGTATATCAATCCGATGGATCTGAACCTGAATTATTCAGAGGAAGATAATCCGCTGTCCTTAAAGGCAGATTTTATTCTGTCCCTGTGTGAACTGATTGTCGGTGGAAAGAATGGACTGGAACCGGTAGAAAAGACGATCATTGACCGTTGTGTGCGGCTGGTCTATCAGGAATATCTCGCTGATCCGGTGCCAGAGAAGATGCCGATACTGGAGGATTTATATAATCTGTTGCGGAAACAGGAAGAGCCGGAAGCACAGCGTCTGGCAACTTCATTGGAGATTTACGTTACAGGTTCCCTAAATGTATTTAATCATCGCACAAATGTGGACATCAACAACCGTATCGTATGTTTTGATATCAAGGAGCTTGGAAAACAGCTGAAGAAGATCGGGATGCTGATTGTGCAGGACCAGGTATGGAACCGAGTGACGATCAACCGTTCCGCTCATAAATCCACCCGTTACTATGTGGATGAATTCCATCTTCTCTTAAAAGAAGAACAGACAGCAGCCTACAGCGTGGAAATCTGGAAGCGATTCCGTAAATGGGGCGGTATTCCGACAGGAATTACCCAGAACATTAAGGATCTTTTAGCTTCCAGGGAAATCGAGAATATTTTTGAAAACTCTGATTTTATCTATATGCTCAACCAGGCATCCGGTGACAGGCAGATTCTGGCTAAACAGTTGAATATTTCACCAACCCAGCTGTCTTATGTAACCAACAGTAATGAGGGTGAAGGACTTCTGTTCTATGGAAATGTGATTATTCCGTTTGTAGACAGATTCCCGAAGAATTCCCTTTATAAGATTATGACAACCCGCCCGGAGGAAACAGCCGAAGCAGGGTAATACAGGAGGAGTAAAACAATGTTACAGGTAATTTCATATGGATTGACATTTTGTGGCGGTGCTGTATTTGGCATCGCTATTCTCTGTTTATTACAGGCAGGGAAAGGGTATCCGAAGAAGGAGGAGTAATCAGTGGCAGAACAGAGAATGAAAGTCAGGGATAAGAAAGTCCAGAAAATGACCAAGGATGGTCTGGTGGAAGAAAACCTGACGGATAAATCTTCTGTTCGTGTCAGTAACCGTGCCAGTGATGTGCAGATGGGAGGAAAACAGGGGGAAAAAGAAGTAAGCCTTGTGGATAAGTCTTCCCGCCAGTCTGAACGGAGTGGGAAAAATATTCATCCCTCTGTGCAAAAATCCAGAGATGCACCGGAACTGATACGGGCAGAGAAGCAAAGTGAGGATCTTGGACAGAGTAGAAAACAGCAAAATAGAAAAAGAATCCGTGCTGAAGTCGGAAAAGAATCCAGACTTGCAGAAAAATCCGAAGCCGGACAGTCAGGGAGACTGAAAGAAAAACGTGCGGATCTATCAGAAAACAGAGGAGACAGCCGGAGAAATCAGACCGGTGGTAGCAAAAAGCCAAAACAAAAACAGCGTTTGAAGTTTGCTTATGAGGAAACTGGTGCTTCTGTGAAAAATGATAAAGATATGGAGAAATTGAACCAGATGGATACGGATGGAGTCAATTTCCGACATCAGAAACAGAAGGAAAAAGCCAAAAAGTTTTCTTATGAGGAAGCAAAAAAGAAGAAGGAAGCAAAGCAGCATTCCAAGAAGGCACAGGTCTATCAGGCAAATGATGGAGAAGCTCCTGGAAAGAAGAAATCCCGCTTGAAGTTTGGCGAAGGGGAATCTGTGAAAACAGAAAAAACTTCTGTTGTCAAGAAAGCAGGAAGTGCAGCTTCCGCAGCATTGCACCGTGAGATCAGCAAAAATGAAGACGATAATGCGGCGGTAGAAGGTGCCCATAAGTTAGAAGAAAGCGGCGAAGGTGTTTACCGGCTGGAACAGAGAAGTGCCAGACGCAGGAAACAGAGGGCATTCAGAAAAAGAAGCAGACTTGAAAGACAGGAAGAGAAACAGACACAGGCGGCAGCCCGTCAGGAACAGAAGAAACTGAAAAAACAGATTCAGAAGCAACAGATCAAACGGGATTATGCCAAAGCGAAGCGAAGTGAACAGACAGTAGGAACAGCTACAAAAGGTACGATTGATTATATCAAGAAGATTGGCGGCAAAGTCACCAACTTTTTTAAAGAAAACCGGAAGGTGTATATCAGTGTAGCAGTTCTGATCGGATTGATGTTTCTGATCATAACGAATGTCACGTCATGCTCTGCAGTGTTTTTACAAAATGTGATCACTTACACCGGAACCAGTTATCTGTCATCGGATCAGGCAATCCGGGAAGCGGAACTGTATTACACACAGCTGGAAGCTAATCTGCAGGAGCGGATCAACAATATGGAATCTGAAGAACCAGGACATGAGGAATACCGATATAACATCGGACCTATTGAGCATGATCCGTTTATCCTGATTAGTTATCTGTCTGCAAAGTATGAAGAATTTACTTTTGAACAGGTCAAGCCGGAGCTGGACGCCTTGTTTGCAGAGCAATATCATTTAACTACTGAAGCAGTCAATGAGACTGTAACGGAGACAGCAACAGTAAGAGTTGGAGAATCTTTGGGACAGGTTGTGACCAGTGGATATTGTAACTGTCCAATCTGTTGTGGTATTTGGAGCGGAGGACCGACTGCCAGTGGAGCATATCCAACTGCCAATCATACCTTAGCGGTAGATGCTTCCAATCCGTTTGTTCCAATGGGAACAAAGGTAGTTATGAATGGTGTCGAATATACCGTAGAAGATACCGGAGCTTTCGCAAGATACGGTGTACAATTTGATGTCTATTATGACAGTCATGCGGCAGCATCTGCACATGGACATCAGACCTGGGAATGTTATCTTGCAGATGATAACGGAAGCAATGAAGTCGAAGTGACCAGAATCAGAGATGTGGACACGCTGAATGTAACATTGACCAGTGGAAACCTGATGTCAATCTGTCAGGACAGGTTGGGATTTTTCCAGAAAGAACTGTTCAGTGCCTACAACGATACCAAAGGCAACCTGCAGATGTTTGCAACACCGGTTGATTTTAACTGGTATTCCAGTGTGACCAGCTATTATGGATATCGGATTCATCCAATATCAGGAGCAAATCAGTTACACAATGGTATGGATATCGGAGCACCGGAAGGGACAAAAGTAATGGCAGGGCTGACCGGAACGGTTACAACTTCTGCTTATAACGACAGCTATGGCAATTATGTTGTAATCAAGGACAGTAAAGGCTATGAACTGCGGTATGCACATTTAAGCAGCCGGAGTGTATCTGCAGGTGCATCCGTCACGAAAGGTGATGAGATCGGTCTTGTAGGAAATACCGGAAATTCTACAGGAAGCCATCTTCACATTGAACTTTTGAAAAATGGAGAGCGGTTAAACCCGATCTTTTATCTGGAAACAGGAGAAGGGACAGGCTTTGGTGGTAATGAATATACCAGTGAAGCAGCGCAACGTTTACTGGAAGAGGCTGCAAAATATCTTGGAACACCGTATGTGTGGGGCGGATATTCCCCAAGTGGATTCGATTGTTCCGGATTTGTCAGCTACTGTCTGGTTCATTCCGGGGTAAGAAATACGGGAAGGCTGACTGCACAGGGACTGTACAACATTTGTACGCCAGTATCCCAGTCAGAAGCACAGCCAGGAGATCTGATCTTCTTTACCGGAACCTACGATGCAGGAGAACCAGTAACGCATATTGGAATCTATGTGGGCAATGGTCAGATGATCCATTGTGGGCATCCGGTTCAGTACACGTCCATCAACTCTCCATACTGGCAGAGCCATTTCTATGGATTCGGGCGATGGTAAGGAAAAGGGCGGTATAACAGCCGCCCGGAAAGGAGAAGAGATGAAAAGTCTTGAAAAAGCAACGGCAGATTATGAGAAAGCCAAGGAAAAAATGGAAGCATCTAAAGCCAGATATGAAGCAGATTTAAAGCGGTTCAAGGCTGCGGAGATTGCAAAAACAGAAGCAGAAAATCTAGAAATTGTAAGAATTATCCGTGCAATGGATATGAGTATTCCGGAATTGGAAGCTTTTAAAAAGAAAATGAAAAATGAGTTGCCCGGCAGGGTAGAAATACAGAAGGAGGAAATAAAAGCCGATGATGAATCTGGAAAAAATGAAACAGAAGAAGAGAACAAATACTAAAAGCAGGGTAAAAAAGAGTCTGCTTGCAGCAACGACATTTCTTTGCCTGACAACACCTTTGCTCCAGACACAGACTGCTTATGCAGCTGAGAATACCACGCCTGCAATCACGATTGAGAAACCGGATGGATGGAAACAGGGAGAAACAACCATTGCTGTTACGGTAGATGCCAGCCATATGCCGGAAGGTTTCTCAATAGCAAAGATTGAAGCAAAAGCAGGAAAAGATGGAAGCTGGCAGGATGTAACTGGAAGCGGAAGTATCACGATCACAGGAAATCAGACAGTGTATGTGCGTGTGACAGATGGTGATGGAAAGGTGTATGAGCAGAATCGTTCTATTAAGTGTTATGACACGGAAAAGCCGACACTCTCTGCTTCCCTGACAGATGGTGTGCTGACGATTCAGGGGAATGATACAGTATCCGGGATTACTGCAGTAACAGTTAATGGCACCACTTATACAGATCTGAAGGATGGAATGCTGAGAGTGCAACTGACACAGAAAGATTTTACTACAAAACAGATTGAGATTACGGTAACAGACGGTGCCGGAAATACTTCTGAAAAGTATGTGTTGCAGAATCCTTATTATGAATGGGCAAAGAAGCAGGCAGAGAAACAGAAAACCTCCAGTGACAGCAATGGTGCAATGGCAACTACGACCAGTGCAGATGCAACGGGAACTGAAAAAACAACGACTTCTCCGCTTCCGCAGGATGCACAAGCTTCTGAGCCAACAGATGCAAAAGGAACTGTGGATGATCGGACAGTGACAGGTATTGAGGAACAGCTTAATAAAGAAGGCGAGACAGCAGATTCTGTTACTAAAACAGCTACGGAAGGCACAAAAGAGTTTTATACCATTTCAACTAAGAGTGGTAAGATTTTTTATCTGATCATCGACAATTCAAAATCTCAGGATAATGTGTATTTCCTTACAGAAGTCAGCGAGAAAGATCTGATGAACTTCACACTTTCTGATTCCGTGACACTTCCGGAAGTAGATACTGTTTATGCAGAACCAGAGAAACAGGCTGAAGAAGAAAAGCCGGAAACAACTGAGACAGCTGAGAAAGATAAGGTAGAGGATGAAATCCAGATGCCAGAAGATAAAAGTCCATTTGGAACGTATCTTCTGATTGCACTGGTTGCAGTAGGAGCTGCGGCAGGAGGATATTACTTCAAAGTCTATAAACCAAAGCATGAATATGATGACGAGGATGAGATGGAAGAGGATGAAGATGAATCCGAAGATTCAGAATCTGAAAAGCGGGAAGTAGACGATGCAGATGAGCAGGAAGAAAGTATAGAACCAGAAATCCTGAGAGACGAGGATTTTGATGATGCTGTGCTGGAAGATGAAGAAGAGGAGCAGGAGTAAATGAAATTAGTGATTGCAGAAAAGCCATCGGTTGCGATGGCACTGGCTTCCGTGATTGGAGCCAGAACAAGAAAAGATGGCTACGTGGAAGGAAACGGTTATCTCGTTTCCTGGTGCGTAGGACATCTGGTTGGATTATGTGATGCATCAGAATACGATGAAAAATATAAAAAATGGAGATATGAAGATCTGCCGATTGTGCCGGAATGTTGGAAACACAGGGTATTGGAAGGCACGAAAAAGCAGTTTGGAATCTTGAAAAAACTGATGCGAGATTCCAAAGTAGATGAAGTAATCTGTGCTACAGATGCCGGGCGGGAAGGAGAACTAATCTTCCGTCTGGTGTATGAGCAGGCAGGATGCAAAAAGCCGATGAAGCGGCTCTGGATCTCTTCCATGGAGGAACAGGCAATTAAAGATGGATTTGCGTCATTAAAAGACGGTTCGTGTTATGACAGTCTCTATCAGTCAGCACTTTGCAGGGCAAAGGCAGACTGGCTGGTGGGAATCAATGCGAGCCGTCTTTTTTCCGTTCTGTATAACCAGAATCTGAAAGTTGGAAGAGTACAGACACCAACACTTGCCATGATCGTGGATCGAAATCAGAAGATCAAGGAATTTACCAAAGAAAAATATTATATGGCTCATATCAAGTTTGACGAGATGGATGCGGTCACAGAGCATTTTCAGAAAAAAGAAGATGCAGATAGAGTGGCTGCGGACTGTATGGAGCGTATGTGCGAAGTGGAAAAGGATGATGTGAAAGAAAAAACGGTCCGTCCTCCGAAGCTCTATGATTTGACCACTCTGCAGAGGGAAGCAAACAGAATGTTTGGTTATACCGCACAGCAGACATTGGATGCCGTGCAGGAGATGTATGAGCAGAAGCTGGTCACTTATCCGAGAACAGACAGCCAGTATCTGACAGATGAGATGGGAGAAAGCACTGAAACACTGATTCAGATGTTACTTGGGAAAATGCCTTATGCTGAAGGTCTGGAATATCACCCAGACGTGAGTAAGGTATTAAATTCAAAGAAAGTATCCGATCACCATGCGATTATCCCAACCATGGAAGTAGCCAAAGCAGATATTGGTGAACTGAAAGAACGAAACCGCAAGATTTTGTATCTGATCAGTGCCAGGGTTCTGACAGCAACTGCAGATCCTTATATTTATGAAAGCCATAAATGCCAGATCACCTGCAATTATCATACGTTTTATCTCACAGCAAAGAAAACAAAGCAGGAAGGATTCAAGGCGATCGAAAATAAATTGAAACAGTTCTTTGGCGTAAAGATTGAGAAAGAAGAGCCGGAGCTGGATATCTGGGCAGGCAAGCATTATGGTCCCTGTGATTCTTTGGTATCGGAGCATTTCACACAGCCACCGAAACAGTACACAGAAGATACCCTGCTTTCTGCGATGGAACGTGCAGGGAATGAAGAACTGACCGAAGATACAGAAAAGAAAGGACTTGGTACTCCGGCAACAAGGGCAGCAATCATTGAAAAACTGATTCAGTCTGGTTTTGTGAAAAGGGAAAAGAAAAATCTGGTGCCGACAGATGATGGTAATGTATTGATTACAGTTCTGCCAGATGAGATTAAATCTCCGAAGATGACCGCAGAGTGGGAAATGGCATTGAATCACATTGCCCAGAATACAGAGACAGCAGATGAATTCCTAAATGGGATTACAGAACTGATGCAGGAACTGGTTGCCAGGTATCAGGGAATTTCAGAAGAAAAGAAAAATCAGTTTCAGGGAAAGGCAAAAGGAGAAGTCATTGGCAAATGTCCCCGATGTGGAGCAGATGTCCAGGAAGGGAAAGTAAACTTTTACTGTTCTGACCGGAACTGTACTTTTACCTTATGGAAGAATGATAAATTCCTTGCGAGTCAGGGAAAAAAGATGGATAAGACGGCAGCAAAGAAGTTCCTGTCTAAAGGAAAAATCCATTATAAGGATCTGGTATCAAGAAAAACAGGGAGACAGTACGAAGCAACTGTGGAGATGGTTGATCCCGGAGAGGGAAATGTACAGTTCAATCTGATTTTTCCACAACGATAAGTAGTGTATTGCAGGCAGTCTAAGGACTGTCTGTTTTAATACAAATATATGAAAGAGAGGACCTTAGCATGAAGAAAAAAGGTAATTTTAGAAAAGTAGTATCTGGCTTGCTGGCAGGCATGACAATGCTTAGTACAGTGCTATCTCCGATGACGGCATATGCAGCGGAGATCCAGCCAGAGGAGAAACCTCCACTTTATGAGGAAGTGAAAGACCTTCTGGATGAAGATGAGGTGGTGACTGCCAAAGATTATGAAATCGAAACAGGCAGTGTATTTAATGTGAAATCAGATTATACCGGACTGGAAATCAAGGATGATAACAAGGTTAAAGTCACATTTGAGGAAGCAAAGAATGATAAGAATGAGGATTTTACGACAGATCATGCGGACACTTACAAAGCGGTCTATTATGTGGAACCGGTAAATCAGGAGCATCCGAAGTACCAGATCAGCCGAAAGCTGATTGTGCGTGAGAAAGAAACAGAAGTGCAGACAGAAACTGCAGGGAGTGAAGCAGTAACCGAATCAGAAACAGCTGGCAGTGAACAGCAGACAGAGGAAACGGAGAATTCAGAAGCAGACTCGGAATTGCTTCCAACAGAGGAAGTGACGGAAAGCGAGATAGAAGAATTTGATTCTCAGGCAAGCGAACTATTACCGGATATGGAAGAAGATACTGAAAATACAACGGATTCGGAAACAGGTCTTACAGTATCGGATGCAATGGAGCAGGCGGAAGAGGAAGGAATTGATTTATACGCCATGGAAGCTGGTGAAACAGTCACTTTTATGGCAAAGACAAGTGCAAGAAGTGTACAGAAAGTATCTGTTACAAGAGGAACTCTGTATCGTTATGCGGATTATGGTTATGGTTCTTATCTTACCTATCAGTATACGGTTCAGTTTGGAAATGTATCTGCGACTGCTTACTGTGTACAGCCATCAAAACCGGGACCAGGAACAGGTAATTACACGATTAGTAAAGTCGGAGATGGAAAAACATTAGCTAAGGTATGTTATTACGGAACCAAGGCAGCAGGAGATGAAGGATTCTTTACAGAAGAGAATGGTTATGGAAATCTTAGTGCTGGAGCAAAATTCATTCTTGTTCATCTGGCGGCTTCTTATGCTAATGGAAGTGGCGACGCTTTTTCCGGAGCGAATAGTACAGCCAAGAATTTAGCAATGAAATTGTATAATTATTGTGTTTCACAGCCAGAAATACCGGATGTAGCAATGTCATTTTCTGATGGAGATGTAAAAGCTTATGTGGATGGCAATTCACAGAGAACCAAAGATATTACATTCAAAGCAGATAAGCTACAGACAATTACGATGAAGCTTCCGTCTGGTGTGAAACTTCATAATCTAAGCACAGGCACAACAAGTAAAGCTGGTGCAAGTGTAGAAATTTGCGGAGGAACAAAGTTTTATCTTTCTGCACCACTGACACAGGTGAGTGACGTGGCACAGAGCTGGTCTTCTACAATGAAGGGAAGTATTACAAAAGATTACTCTGCTTATAAAATCACCACCGGATCTGACACGCAGGATCTTGCGTTGGTATTTGGTGAAGGTGTGACAGATGAAAAATATATTGATTTCAAAGTGTCTTGGATTGAACAGGCTACGATTGAAATCGTAAAGAAAGACGATACAGCGGATGTCAATCTTGCAGGTGCAGTATTCGGTGTATACAGCGATGAGGCATGTACAAAGCTGATCACTCAGATGCCGGCAACAGATAAGAATGGAAAATCCTCTGTTACGATCATCAAGACACAGGATACCGTTTATCTGAAAGAGATCACAGCGCCACAGGGATATGTAGTAAATGCAACGGCAACAAATGTGAAACTGGTAGCAAGTAAGACCTCGGCTGTGACCGTGGAAAACAAGGAGCAGCTGGCAGAGCTTACCATTTACAAAGAAGGTCAGGTTCTTATCGGTGCAGAAGTCAGTGAGAGTGGAACCGTATTCCAGTATGAGAACCGCAGACAGAAAAATGCAGTATATAACGTGTATGCCGGAGCGGATATCGTAACTGCTTATGGCACAAAAGTGTACAGCAAAGGTGACTTGGTAAAAGAAAATCTGACAACAGGTGAGAATGGTTCTGTCACACTGAAAAACCTGCATCTTGGAACCTATGTGGTAAAAGAAGCAAAAGCACCGGACAATTTCTATAACGGCAGCGAAGAAAAGCCAGTGACTCTGACCTATGCCGGACAGAATAAAGAAGTTGTATTTGCAGATGTGACTTTTAACAACGAGAGACAGAAAGCAGATGTTTCCGTAGTAAAACAGGATAAAGACACCAAGAAACCACTGAATGGCGGTATTTTTGCTCTGTATGCATCCGATGATATTAGAAATGCAGACGGAACCGTTGTTGTGAAAAAAGGAACACTGATTGAGAAAGCAACTACTGGAGCAGATGGGAATGCAAAATTCACAGCGGATCTTCCGATTGGATATTCCTATTTTGTAAAAGAAGATCAGGCACCGGAAGGCTATGTAAGAAATACAGAAGATGTGTATACGTTCAAGTTTTCTTACACCAATGATAAAGAAGCAACCGTATCTTTTGCCCATACCTTCAGTAATGACCGTGTGACAGCAAAGATCAATTTATTCAAAGTTGATAAAGAAACAGGAAAAGCAGTACCGCAGGGAGATGCCACACTGAAAGGTGCAGTTTATGGTCTGTATGCCCGTGAAGATATTGTGCATCCGGACGGAGCAACCGGAACTATTTATAAAGCAGGAGAACAGATAGCATCTCTTACAACAGATGACAAAGGACAGGCTTCTGTAAATGGCTTGTATCTTGGCAAATATTATATCAAAGAGATTACACCTCCGACCGGATACCTGGCAGATACAGAAGAGCATGATCTTACGTGCAGTTATGAAGGAGATATGACAGCAGAAGTGAAAAGAGAGTGCACTTCCAGTGAGCAGGTCATCAAGCAGCCATTCCAGATTATTAAAGCAGCCAACAATGGAAAGACAGATGCAGATCTGTTATCCGGAGCTGGATTTACAGTTTATCTGAAATCTTCCCTTACAAAGAAAGCAGATGGCAGTTATGATTTTGATTCTGCAAAACCAGTAGTGAGTGGAGAAAAAGGAGCAACTGAGATTTTCACAGATGAAAAAGGGTATGCCTGCAGTATTCCATTACCATTTGGAAGCTATATCGTGCGTGAGACAACAACACCGCACAACTACAAGCCAGTCGATGATTTTGAAGTGAATATCACAGAGCATCATCCAAATGAGCCACAGATCTGGCGAGTGCTTCTGGATGAAGAGTTTAAGGCAAAACTGAAAATCGTGAAAAAAGACGATGAAACAAAGAAATCCGTCCTGATTGCAGGAACAGAATTTAAGGTATATGACCTGGACAATAAGAAGTATGTGGAGCAGGTAACAACTTACCCAGTGACAACCACTCATAAGTCCTATTTTACGGACAGCCAGGGATATCTGATCATGCCGAAGAATCTGAAGATCGGACATTACCGGATTGAGGAAGTCAACGCACCGGAAGGGTACACAATCAATAAGAACTATGTAGAGATTGCGGTGGATGCAAATACAGCATACCAGATGGATTCTGAGAGCGGAGATGCCATTATTACGGTAGACTATGAGAACCATCCGGTAAAAGGAAAGCTGACGATCTATAAAAAAGGTGAGATGCTGACCGGATTTAAAAAGGATTTTGTTTATGAAGAAAGATACCTGAAGGGTGCATCATTTCATGTCTATGCAGCTGAAAATATCTATACACCGGATTATCAGAAAGATGAAAACGGAAACAGACAGCTGATCTATGCAAAAGATGCACTGGTAACAACGGTAACGACCGGGGAAGACGGAAAAGCAGTTGCTGATAATCTGCCGCTTGGTTCTTACTATGTGGTAGAAAAGACTGCACCGGAAGGATTTGTCCTGAACCATGACAGATCGGATGTCTCATTTGTCTATGCGGATCAGGATACAGCTGTGATCGAACAGGAAGTGACGGTTGGCGATGACCGCCAGAAAGTTGCAATCCAGGTAGAAAAACAGGATGCAGAAAATGGTGCAACCGTAGCGGGAGCTGTCTTTGGTATCTATAACAAGGTGGATATTAAGGCGGATGGAAAAGTAATCGTGAAAGCAGACACACTCTTACAGGAAATGACTTCTGATAACGATGGTCTTGCAGCATGTACGCTGGATCTGCCACTTGGACAGTATTATGTGAAGGAGTTAAAAGCACCGGCGGGATTTGTATCCTCTGATGAAGTTCTGAATCTGGATGCTTCTTACCAGGGACAGGATGTGAAGACAGTAAAACTGAAAACAGTGAAAAAGAACCAGCCGACAACAGTTGAAATCACAAAATCAGATGTAACAACAGGTGTGGAACTGGATGGGGCAAAACTCACCGTTCTTGATAAAGAAGGAAATGTTGTGGATCAGTGGACTTCTGTAAAAGATCAGCCACATGTGATCAAACGACTGACTGTGGGTGAAGAATACACCCTTCGAGAGGAAATGGCACCGTATGGATATCTGAAAACGACGGATGTGAAGTTCACACTGGAAGATACTGCCGAGATTCAGAAAGTAGAGATGAAAGATGAAGTTCCAACAGGACTTCTGATCATCAACAAAAATGGAGAGTTTCTGGATAAGGTGACACTTTTGGATCATGTAAAAGGTACCGTGGAGCATCTTTTTGAGTATGTAACCGGAAGCCTTTCAGATGTGACTTTCGATGTATTTGCTGCGGAAGATATCAAAGCGGCAGATGGTGTCAGTGAAGATTATTTCAAAGCAGATGAAAAAGTAGGAACCATTACCACAGATTCCAATGGTATTGCACAGATGGGAGATCTCCCGGCTGGAAAATACTATGTGAAGGAAGTAAAAACAGCCCACGGTTATGTGCTGGACAAAGAGCCGAGATATGTTGACCTTTCCTACCGTGATCAGGACACACCAGTCATCACTTATGATGAGAAATGGCAGAATGCCCGTCAGAAAGTAAAGGTTACGGTTCTGAAGAAAGAAAAAGATACAGAACGTGTTCTTGCAGGTGGTGTCTTTGGTCTTTATACCAGTGAAGATATCAAAAATGCAAAGGGCGAGGTACTTCTTGAGAAAGACAGTCTGATCGAGCAGAGGGTGACGGATGAAAAAGGACAGATTACTTTTACGGCAGATCTTCCGGTAGACGGAAAATACTATGTGAAAGAGATCTTTGCGCCGGACGGATTTGTTACAACAGATGAAGTACAGGAATTTACCTTTGAATATGCCGGAGAAGACCAGGCAGAAGTAAGCTACGACTGTACTTTTGAGAATCAGCCAACCACAGTGGAGCTGACCAAAACAGACCTGACAACAGGTAAAGAACTTCCAGGTGCACACCTGAAAGTGACGGATTCAGATGGCAACACAGTAGATGAATGGACTTCTACGGAAGAATCCCATGTGATCAAAGAACTGGTTGTTGGTAAGAAATACACCATGACAGAGACAAAACCGGCAGATGGATATGTCACTGCAGAAAGTATTACCTTTACAGTAGAAAATACAGCCGAGATTCAGAAAGTAGAGATGAAAGATGATGTGACAAAAGTAGAGATCAGTAAGACGGATATCACAGGAGAAACTGAGATTCCGGGTGCGAAACTGACGATTCTCGATAAGGATGATCAGGTGGTAGAGAGCTGGACTTCCACAGAGGAAGCACACTATATCGAAAAACTTCCAATCGGTAAATATACCTTACGTGAAGAGCAGGCACCGAAAGGATATCTTCTGACATCGGATGTTAGTTTTGAAGTAAAGGATACTGGAGAAATCCAGAAAGTAGCTATGAAAGATGACACTGCCAAGGGAAAAGTGATTCTCAATAAGACAGATAAATCATCAGGAGAACCGCTGAAAGGGGTAGAATTTGAACTCCGTGACAGCAAAGGAAAGGTTCTGGAAACCTTAAAGACAGACGCTGCCGGTCATGCAGAAAGTAAGCTGTATGAGATTGCCACATTTAAGAACGGCAAATATGATACAGCAATCAAGTATTATCTGGTGGAAACAAAAACACTGGATGGATACACACTGGATCAGACCAAGCATGAAGTGACATTTGCTTATGCGAATGACAGTACGCCGGTCGTGGAAGTCACTTTCAATCTGACAAATGAGAAACCGGAAGTTCCAGAAACACCGAACACACCGGATACACCACAGTCCCATGAAGAGACAAAAGTATCAAATGCACCAAAAACAGGTGACAGCACGAATATTTGGCTGCCGATTCTGCTTCTGGTAATCTCCACAGGAGGTATGGCAGGACTTTATATCTGCAGAAAAAGGAAAAACAAATAAGGAAATCAACGGTTATGATTGGGAGCTTCTATGTGAGGCTCCCTTTTTCATACAAAAAAATCACAGAAAGGAACAGAAAACTATGATGAAAGCAATGGAAAAAAGACAGGAAGCACGAAAAAACCAGGAGAAAACTTTAAAGAGAATGATGGCTTATCAGAAGAAAGCCGAGCAGATGGTCAGCAGAAAAAGAATGAACCATCACATGATCAGAAAGGGGTAAAAGCGTATGATGAACAGAAAAGAATTTTATGAATATGTCAAAGACAATGTAAAGGAGTATCTGCCAGAGTCTTATAAGGACGCAGAAATTAAACTGCAGGAAGTAGAAAAAAACAACGGGTTGAAGTTGACAGGTATTACGATTCCAAACGGAGATCAGAGAATCGTACCGACAGTCTATCTGGATTCCCTCTACCAGGAATATATCCATGGAAAAGATGTAGACTCTTGTGTTGGGGATGTGGCTGATATGCGTATTGAGGCACAGGGAAAAGCGGAATTTCTTGATATGGGAGTTCCAGATATTTTGGATTATGAAAAGATGAAAAATAAGTTACAGGTAAGAATTTGTGACAAAGAATGGAATACCGATCGTCTGGCAGATAAAGTAGTCACAGAACACGGAGATTTTGCAGCTTATTATGCAGTAAACCTGGAGGAAAATGGAGAGGGAATCAGCAGTATTCCAGTAACTGTTTCTCTGATGAACGAATGGGGAGTATCTGTCGAACAGATTCAGGCAGATGCGATGATGGCAGATAAGAACAGAGGCGTGCAACTGGTGGATATGACACAGATTATCGAATCTATGATTTTTGGAGGAACACCGAAGAATCTTTTGAATGAAAAACTGGATATGGAAACTGTGGAGAATCCAATGTTCTGCCTTACCAATGAATCTAAGATGAATGGAGCTTCCCTGTTACTGCAGGAAGATATTCGAAAACAGATTGGGGAATGCCTGGGAAGTGATTACTTTGTCATCCCATCTTCCGTTCATGAAGTGCTGATTCTCCCGGATAACGGTATTTTACAGGTTCCAGAATTAAATGCGATGGTACAGGAAGTCAATGAGACACAAGTGGAAAGACAGGAACAGCTTTCTGATAAGGTTCAGTTCTGTGACAAAAAGACCGCAGTAATGGAAAATGCTGAGCGCAGGGAAGCTCGTTTGGAGAAAGAAAAAGCAGCCGAAAAAGCGGAAGTAAAAGGTGGAATCCATGGAAGACTGGAGAAAGCTAAGGCAGAAATCAAGGCAAAAGAGGCAGACAAAGTGCCAAAGAATAAGTCGAAAGATCTTGCCGCAGCATTATAAAGAGAAGTAACGATGATTTTAAGGGGACTGTGCCAAGCAGTCCCTGATTTTATGAAAAGGAGTAGCACATGGCAAATAAATTATATGCAATGGAACAGCTGACGGAAGAGGTGGCAAAAGATGTAGCTGCCAGTCCGCAGGAATGGATGCGGTTCCTTGACATTGCATCCAAACTGTATAAGTATACTTTTCCAGAACAGCTTTTAATTTATGCACAGCGACCGGAAGCAACTGCTGTAGCATCCATGGAAATCTGGAATCAGAAGATGTACCGATGGATCAAAAAGGGATCTAAGGGGATTGCCTTGATTGACAATACTTCCGGACCGAAAACAAAACTTCGGTATGTATTTGATGTGCAGGACACTTATAAAGTGCGGAATCTTGGAAAGGATCCTCAGTTATGGAATCTTCCAGTAGAAGGAGAACATCTGGTGGCAGATTATCTGCAGGAGCAGTTATCACTGGAAGATACAGAAGGAGGACTTGCTGAAAGTCTGCATCAGGCAGCGAAGGAGAGTATGCAGGAATGGCTTCCAGATGCATTGGAAGAACTGAGACTGGATGTGACAGGGACATTTTTGGAAGAACTGGACGAACAGAATCAGGAAGTAGAATTCCGGGAACTGATGACCAATAGTGTCTGGTATGTATTACTAAACAGGTGTGGACTGGATGTACAGGAATATCTGGATGCAGAGGATTTTCGGCATATAACGGACTTCAATCAGCTGAAAATATTAGGACATCTGGGAAGTGCAGTCAACGAGATCAGCAGACCAGTTCTGATGCAGATTGGACGATATGTTCTGAATGATCTGGAAAATGACCTGAAAACGGTTGCAAAAGAAAAAGAAGTAGCTTATAATGAATTTAACACGTTAATTCGTGAAAGTAATACAGATAACACAGAAGATAGAGAAGAAAAAAAGGAGGAAACAGACTATGAGAGAGATCAGTTACAGCCAGAACGGAGAGTATCAGATTCCAGATATCAGCCTGGAAGAGACGAGAGGAACCATCGGCAAGTACGGAATGATGCGGAAAGAGTATCTGAGAAATCACAAGGTAGCCAGGTTCAACATTCTGACACTGCAGAACCGTCTGGACAGTCATCTGATGGAGATCGACAGCCAGGCAAGACAGAGAGTAGACGACCTGATGAACGAACTTCTGGAGAAAGATCCGGCACCGGACAAAATGGCAGACGGGATGGCATGGACCAGACACATGAACCAGATCAAGGCACAGGCAGAGGAGCTGGTGATTCAGGAGATTATTTACAGTTAAGTCTGTTCCCAACAGAAGAGGAACAGTTAGGAGAAATAAGGAAAGCGGCAGCTGCATTGGAACAGCCAGCCGCTTTTCTTATTTCCGATGAAGTGGTAAATGATATTCTCCGCACGGGAAGCGGACAGAAAAATACACTGTTTCACATTACTGCAAGATTGATTGAGGGTCTGGACAATGAAGAAATGCAAAGCTTCCTGAAAGATGAATATGGCACCGGAGGAAAAGGATTTACCATAGATGGTCAGAAAATCAGTATCTGGTACGACAACGATGGTATCCGTATCCGGAGAGGTGACTCTGCAAGACGAAATTTTGACCGTATCGTTACGTGGGAAGAAGCCGCTGACAGAATCCGGGATATGTATGAGGAAGGAAATTACGTTGATAATCTTATCTCCAATAATGCTATCGAGCAGGAACAGAAAGAAATGACAGATCTTCTGGCACTCCATTTCCGTGATACGAGCAGAAACAGAGAAGAACGGTTGTCTTATTCTGACTGGCAGGATGTAGTAGGGGCGGCTTGGACAGATTCGGAAGAAGCAGCTGCGACAGCCTATCGTTTTGAATGGCTTCAGGAAGACATGGAAAAGAATCCAGAAGATTATCATCGTTGGGAAATCCAGCATAATCCGGAATATTTCCAGCGCTATAAAGATCTCCAGAGGGAGCGTTCCTGGGTGGATCAGCAATTCAAGGTAGAGCGACCGTCTCTGTCCTTTATCACACAGGATGAAATTGATGCAGTGTTAAGAAGAGGCGGCATTACTGCCGGAGGACGTAACCGGATTTACGAATATTTCATGGAGCACCATGATATGAAAGATGCAGCTGAGTTTCTGAAAAATGAGTATGGAACAGGTGGTTCTTCACCAGGAATACCAGGAGCAGGTGCTTCCGACGCATCCCACGATGCAAAAGGATTAAAACTTGCAAAAGGGAAGATTGGCAGTCCAGAGGTAGAAGTTTTATTAAAGTGGAACAAAGTTGCAGAACGTGTTCGCCAGTTAATCCGCACAGATGATTATTTGTCACCGGAAGAAATGGAAAAGTATGAAGAGCGTCAGGAAGCACAAAGACTGGCAGACTTGGAAGAAGCACAGCAAATATTAGGAGAACAGCTGGAGCAGAATACTTTGACAGCGGAAGATATAACTGATTTGCGATTAGTTGATTCAGAATATATGTCCGGCACCAGAACAAAAATCCATGATTTTGCTTGCAAAGTTAAAGGAGAAGAGGATCGACTTCAATACACATTAGAATATCATGATGATGGAGAAGGTTTCACGATTCATACGGAAAAAGATGATATTTGGGAGCGAATGTCAACACAAGAATTGGAACGTCTGGATGTAAAACTTGGACAAGAAGTACTTTATTATCATTATCACAACAAAACAGTAAATGCGGATACCTTAGATAAATTACGGGAAATCAAGGAAGAAATCATGGAGGAAGAGTCTTCCTATTTTACTGCTATTTCTAAACGTGTGTGGACAGATTATGATAAAAAAGAAAAAGAACTGTCGGGAGAAGTTGAGGTATCGGAAGAAAAAGAATCATGGGAAGAGATTAACGGAATAGCAGAACCGATTCAAGCAACGAACTTCCGCATCACAGATGATGAACTTGGACAGGGAACACAGAAAGAAAAATTCCGAGCAAATATTATGGCAATCCAGTTGTTAAAAAAATGTGAGGATGAGAACCGCAATGCGACACCAGAGGAACAGGAAATCTTATCCAGGTACGTCGGCTGGGGAGGTCTTGCAGATGCATTTGATAAGACAAAATCCGCATGGGAGACAGAATATCTGGAATTAAAGACCGTCCTTACACCGGAAGAATATGCTGCAGCAAGAGCTTCCACCTTAAATGCTCATTATACACAGCCGATTGTAATTGAAAGTATGTATCAGGTGTTGGAGAATCTGGGATTTATTAAGGGAAATATCCTGGAGCCATCTATGGGAGTCGGGAACTTCTTTGGAATGCTTCCGGAGAATCTAAACCAGTCCAAACTCTATGGTGTGGAACTGGACAGCCTCAGTGGCAGAATTGCAAAACTGCTCTATCCAGATGCCAATATTCAGATCAAAGGTTTTGAGAAGACAGATTATCCCAATGATTTCTTTGACGTGGCGATTGGAAATGTGCCATTTGGTGCATATAAGGTCAATGACCGTCAATATGACCGCTATAATTTCATGATTCATGATTACTTTCTTGCCAAAACGATAGATCAGTTACGTCCAGGTGGTGTAGCTGCGTTGATTACCACGAAGGGAACGATGGATAAGGCGTCACCGGAAGTCCGGAAATATCTTGCAGAGAGGGCAGATTTATTAGGTGCGATCCGTTTGCCAAACACTGCGTTTAAGGCAAATGCAGGCACAGAGGTCAGTGCAGACATCTTATTTTTCCAGAAACGAGACAGTATCCATAAAGAGATGCCGGAGTGGGTAAATCTGGGGAGCGATACCAACGGAATTACAGTGAACCGGTATTTTGTCGATCATCCGGAAATGATGCTGGGTGAGATGCAGGAAGTGTCCGGTCCGTATGGTATGGAAACAACCTGTGCTCCAATGGAAGGAGCTGATCTGGAATTACAGTTACAAGAAGCTGTAAAACACATCAAGGGAAGCATGGTAGCGGCAGTAGATATAGAGGCAGAACTGGATGAGATGCCAGAGAGTATTCCGGCAGATCCGAATGTTCGAAATTACAGCTATACGGTGGTAGATGATCAGGTGTATTACCGTGTCAATTCTTTGATGAATCAGGTGAAAATGCCAGCCGCCACTGCAGAACGTGTGAAAGGCATGGTTGCAATCCGTGATACTGTTCGTGAGCTGATCGCCATGCAGATGCAAGAATTTGCCACAGACGAAGAAATCCAGAAACAGCAGGAAAAACTGAATCAGGTGTATGATAGCTACACAGCAAAGTATGGAGTTATTGGAAGTAATGCTAACAAACGGGCATTTTCTGATGACTCTTCTTATTGTCTGCTGTGTTCCCTGGAAGACTTGAATGAAGATGGAACATTGAAGCGGAAAGCGGACATGTTCACCAAACGAACCATTAAAAAGGCGGTCGCTGTGACAAGTGTGGAGACAGCCACAGAAGCACTTGCTCTGTCCCTAAATGAAAAGGCTAAAGTAGATCTCCCATATATGGCACAGTTGACCGGAAAGACCGAAGAGAAAATCACAGAAGAGCTGGTTGGAGTTATCTTCAAAAATCCACTGACAGACCAGTGGGAAAGCGGAGATGAATATTTGTCTGGAAACGTCAGAGATAAATTAAATACAGCGAGAACTTTTGCAGAGAATCATCCAGAATTCACACCGAATGTCCGTGCATTGGAGGCAGTTCAGCCGAGAGATCTGGAAGCATCGGAGATTGAAGTGCGTATTGGAGCCACCTGGATTGAACCTTCGGATTATCAGGCGTTTATGGTGGAACTGCTTCATACGCCGAGGTATCTTGCGCAGAAGGAAATACAGGTAAAATTCTCTGAGGTAAATGGTGAGTGGAGGATTACAGGAAAGAACGCCGACAGTCCGAGAAATGCGTTTGCCTATGCAACGTATGGAACGGAGAGAGCAAATGCCTACCGGATTCTGGAAGATACCTTGAATCTAAAAGATGTTAGAATCTATGATAAAGTCGTAAATGACAATGGGGATGAAGTGCGAGTTTTGAATAAAAAAGAAACTATGTTGGCATCACAAAAGCAGGATGCCTTGAAGGCTACATTCCAAGATTGGATTTTTAAGGATCAGCAGAGGAGAGAAAGACTGGTAAGCGTGTACAATGAACGTTTCAATAGTATCCGTCCCCGTGAATACGATGGAAGTCATCTGACTTTCCCAGGAATGAATCCGGAAATAGAACTTCGACCGCATCAGAAAAATGCAGTCGCACATCAGCTATACGGTGATAATGTGCTTCTGGCACATGTAGTAGGAGCTGGGAAGACTTACGAAATGGTAGCGGCGGCAATGGAGAGCAAACGTCTGGGATTATCTCAGAAAAACCTCTTTGTAGTTCCAAACCATTTGACGGAGCAGTGGGGAGCAGAATTCCTGCAGTTATATCCAGGGGCGAACATTCTGGTAGCAACGAAAAAGGATTTTGAACCGGCAAATCGAAAGAAGTTCTGTGCCAGAATCGCTATGGGAAATTACGATGCTGTTATTATTGGTCATTCCCAGTTTGAGCGTATTCCAATCTCTGATGAGAAACAGGAAGCCATGCTTCAGAGGCAGATTGATGATCTGGAAATGGCAATCCAGAGTGCAAGGTATGAACAGGATGGTGGACGTTATACCGTCAAACAGATTGAAAAGACAAGAAAAACATTGCAGACAAGGCTGGAGAAACTGAATCAGAAAGAGAAAAAAGATCAGGTAGTTACGTTTGAAGAACTGGGAGTGGATCATTTATATGTAGATGAAGCACACAGTTATAAAAACGCATTTCTTTATACAAAAATGAGAAATGTAGCCGGGATTGCACAGAATGAAGCACAGAAGTCGGCGGATATGTTTAATAAATGTCAGTATCTGGATGAGATTACCGGAGGAAAAGGCATTACCTTTGCTACGGGCACACCGATCAGCAACAGCATGACGGAATTATATGTTATGCAGAGGTATCTGCAGAACAGCAAATTACAAAATATGGGACTTGGACTGTTTGATTCCTGGGCCTCCACCTTTGGCGAGGTAGTCACGAGCATTGAGCTTGCACCAGAAGGAACAGGCTACCGTGCAAAGTCAAGATTTGCAAGATTTTATAATATTCCGGAACTGATGAATATGTTTAAGGAGATTGCAGATATCAAGACTTCCGATCAGTTAAAGCTTCCTGTGCCAGAGGCGGAATATGCAACAGTGGTGCTGAAACCAACGGAACAGCAGAAAGAAATCGTAGAAAGTCTGGGGGAACGTGCAGAAGTTGTCAGAAACGGAGGGGTAGATGCTTCGGTTGATAATATGCTGAAAATCACCAATGATGGAAGAAAATTAGCTTTGGATCAGCGTTTGGTGAACGAATTATTGCCAGACAATCCGGAAAGCAAAATATCAGTCTGTGCAGAGAAAAGCTATGAGATCTGGAAAGACACAGCAGCACAGAAATCTGCACAATTGATTTTCTGTGATTTGAGCACACCGAAAGGCGATGGCAGTTTTAATGTCTACGATGACCTGAAACGCAAGCTGATGGAAAAAGGTGTACCAGAAAAAGAGATTGCTTTTATTCATGATGCAAATACAGAAGCAAAAAAGACGGAGCTGTTTGGAAAAGTGAAATCCGGGCAGGTTCGTTTTTTGATTGGCTCAACAGCAAAGATGGGTGCCGGGACCAACGTGCAGGATCGTCTGATTGCGTTGCATCATCTGGATATTGGCTGGAAACCATCTGACTTGGAACAGAGAGAAGGGCGTATCATCCGCCAGGGAAATCATAATAAAAAGGTTCATATCTTCCGGTATGTAACTGAATCCACATTTGACAGCTACATGTGGCAGTTGATTGAGAACAAGCAGAAATTCATTTCTCAGATTATGACCAGCAAAGCACCTGTGCGAAGCTGTGAAGATGTGGACGAAGCGGCACTTTCCTATGCAGAGGTCAAAGCTCTTGCAACCGGAAATCCAGCAGTAAAAGAGAAGATGGCATTGGATGTTGATGTGGCAAAATTAAAACTTTTAAAAGCCAACCACATGAATAACCAGTACCGCCTGGAAGATGATATTGCAAGGAATTTTCCACAACAGATTGCAAAACTGACAGAAATCATTGACAGCTACAAGGCAGACATCGCTCATTACTCAGAGCATAAAATCACAGATCCAGAGCAGTTTACTATGGAGATTGGCGGCAAAGAGTTCACAGAAAAGAAAGAGGCAGGAGCAGCACTTCTGGCGGTATGTAAAGATATTAAAGCTGTAGATGCTGCGATGGATATCGGAAACTATCAGGGATTCAATATGAGGATTCAGTTTGATGGATGGAGTAAAGAATTTATTCTATCTGTCAAACATGAGGCTGTCTCGAAAGTTCATCTTGGAGCAGATGCACTTGGAAATATTACTCGTATCAACAATCTGTTGGACAGTTATCCAGAGAAGCTTTCAGAAGCACAACAGAGACTGGAAACAGTGTATGAACAGCTGGCAAATGCGAAAGAAGAAGTGGGAAAGCCATTTCCAAAAGAAGAGGAGTTGAACCAGAAACTGGAGCGACTGTCAGAGCTAAATGCTTTGCTCAATATGGATGAACGGGAAGATGCAGAAGCAGAGGTATCCGAATCAGATGAGAAAGAAGAAAGACCGACACGTGGTTCTATCCATGAAAAACTGCAGATTTATAAAGAAAAGAGTCAGCGGGAAAGTGAAACTGGAAAGGAAAACAGAAAACGGGACTTCGGTCTGGAATAAATAAACAGGAAAGATGGCATAATCTGGCAGAAAGAATGTTCTGTGGGTTATGCCATTTTTCAGAATATAGGAGGAACTTATATGGCAAGAAATAGGATAACAGGTAGAGAAACACAGAAAATGCAGGAATATACGCAGGAACGGATCGCTCAGGCAGAGCGTAGAGATATAGAGTTTTCAACAGATGTAAAAGAACAGATTTTTGAATATGCGAATCTGATCGGCGAGGAAGAGAAAGTTAGGGCTTTGGTAAGAAATCTGGCAGATGCAGTGAGCCGGGCAGATCAAGAAGGTGTAGAGGATTTGTTGGATGACGTAAGAATGGATATTCAGGAACTGCCGGATCCAACCATAGGTAAGCTGGAATTACGTGACTATGGATATATGGAAGAAGATATGGTGCCACTTAGAAAAGAAGCAGCCTTGGATTATCACAGAATGGGTTCTAAGATTTATTGCCTTGGCAGTGATGGCATTAAAGGTGAATATGCGAGTAGAGAAATGATACAGGCACACGACGGTTTGTTTGGAATGGAATCGCAGATGTGGGAACGGATTAAGGATAACAACCTGGATTATGCAGAAGAAAATTTAGGAGCATTTCAGGAGCCTATGAGTGTCATTGAGCAGGAAGAAGCACTGAAATTATACGATGCAGGAGCAGATATCTATCTGATCACTAATTTTTCATCACCGATGTATGTCACAGAACGTATGGAAATTGAACGAGGACCAGAGCATTATCAGATGTCTATGACAGAACTGGAGCGTTTCCGTAACCTGGAATGGGAAATGCAGAAATATCCACAGATTCAGTCATTGAAAGAAGCAAACCTGTTGTTAGGAACAAGAAGGGTATTTGGTATTTATCAGATCCGGGATGATTCACCGGGCGAAAACTATGCTTTTATGAATATGAGTTTTATTGAAAGTCATGGTATGCAGATAAAAAAAGAAGATTATAAGCTGGTCTATGTTGGTGAATTATCAGGAAATATGTCACTGGATGATATTTTTGAAAGGTTCAACATTGATAGACCGGAAGATTTCCGTGGGCATTCCCTGTCTGTCAGTGATATCGTAGTTCTGAATGACGGGGAAAAAGTAACTGCTCATTTTGTAGACAGTATCAGTTTTGAACAGCTGGATTCTTTCCTGAATTTGGAAGAACAGATTCTTAGTGAACTGGCATATGAGGTGGAAGAACGTTATCTTGCTATTCAGAGAACAGAAGAAGGATACGATTATTCCTTTTACGATGAAGATTTCCGTCTGATGGATGGTGGTGTCTATGAAAATGATGAAATTTCTATTGAAGAAGCGGCAGAGGAACTTCTGGAAGACGAAGGCTGGACGGGAGAACGCATCCGTGGGGATTATGGTCAGTTGATGGGAAAAGTAGAAGAAATGGATGAGATTGTAATGGCAGAGATTCAGAAAAGCCAGGGCGAATATAAGCCTTTGGCGAAGGTGGAGGAACTGGAAGAGGCAAATTACAACATGATTGATAACGTCCTCAACAATATGCCACCGAAGAAAGAACCTTATCTGGAATATTTTGCCACAGAATGCGATGAGTTCCATGATATGGGAGCTTATGAAAAAAGTACCGATGTTAATCAGATAACTGCAGTCTATGAAAAATATAGGGAGAATCCAGAAACAGCTTATCTGGGATGCTCAATGGGAATTATTTATCGTGATCCGGAAGACAGTTACTATGATGAAGCTGAATTTGCAATTGTAAAGGGAAATGCAGTACTTGGAAATCTGATGGACGATGTTCGATTTTATGGAGAACTTGCATTGGTGCGAGAGGGAATTGAGAAAATTCATGAAGCATTGCCGGACTATAAGTATGTACCGATGCGGGATGTTCGAGAAGCAATGTATCCAAAGAAGATGACCATAGAACAGCTGGCAGAGGCATTGGATGAGATCACAGAAGCATTTGATCCGTATGAGTATCGGGATAATGTGGAAATGGGAGAAAATACGGTACAGCAAGTAATGCTGGATTTGCGAAGCGGGAATATTCATCCCTATATTTCGTATCTGAAAGATATCGTAGACGAAGAATGTGATCAGTCTGTGCGGGCAGGTGTATTGATTGAAAGACTGAAAGCTTATGAACCAGAGCTTCCAAAGGATATGGAACCAATGGTGTATGTAAACTTCTGTGAAGAGAGTAATCTCATGAATCCAAGATGTCAGAAGCTATCCGAACTAGATGCAAAAACAGCAGAAATGGATAAAGAATTGTATGCAAAACGTGAAACGAAGACAGAGGAACCTACGAAAATCGCAAAGATATATGTGACTGTATATTATGCGGAAAAAGGTGAACAGATGCTGCATCATTTCAAGAAATCAATGGATATTGGAAATGGACATGGTGGTATTGTGAGTCAGTTGAAGTATGATAATGAAATGAAGCTTACAGATGAGCATTGGATCAATTACCAGAAAGGTAAAGGAAGCGAAGAGTTCCAAAAGTATATGGAAGATCTGACAGATATGCAAAATCATGTGCTTCCGCATCTGCAGAGCTTTTGCAATTTGGAGGAAAAAGGTGTAAAGGAGAGAAGAGAACAGCAGATAGCAGAAAGAAATGAAGGAAGAGCAGATGAGCGAGGAACAAGCAACGAAACAAATACTGTAGTTAAGGATGCGGATAAAGCAGATAGAAGATCGGCACAGCAGAATCAGGCGGTAGCTGGAAAAGATAAAAAATTATCCATTCATGAACGGCTTGAGATTAATAAGAGGATTATTCAAGAAAAGCAGGGAAAAGATAAGCCGGAGAGAGGGGCTGATCGAGGTATAAGATAAGTAAATGTTAAGACTGGAAGTCACTGGCACAGGTGGCTTCTGTTTTTTTATGGACTTTAGTCTGTTGAGCCCATTGGAGTTTTTCGTTGGTCCGAAAAATGTAGATGGACGAAACAATAAACCACCCGCTATGCGGGTGCGCGTCGATTGTTATACAAAAAAATCACCTTTCCGTGTACAATAAAGTTGTTCAGGCTATGGATTGGAATAAGTCTTTCTTTATGGTTTTGGCCTCGAGGACATGGATATATCCTTCTTCGAGATTGACATCACGCATTTTGGCAAGACGCAGTTCCGAAACATGCATTCCACTGGTGTAGAGGATTCGGAAAAAGATCGGCATAACATCACTGCGGTATGGATAGGAATCAGGCACAGACCTGCTTTTATCAACTGCATCAAAAAAGCTCTGAAGTTCCTCATCTGTATAAATATGTGCATCATACCTTGCCCGTTTTTTGTGATTCCTTTGGGTGGAATATATGCCGGAATACCTATATCGTTGAGATATCTACAGAAAACACGCATGATACTGATGCGGCTTGCCTGATTCGTAACAGTTTTGTGAGTTCTTTTTTTACACCCTAAATCGCACAGCTCTTTGGTGATAGATTTTTCAGAGAGGGTGTTTCTACATAAAAAAGTGTCAATGCATCGTAGGGAACCTGCCTCTGATTCATAAGAGAATCCAAGTGCTCTTTTTAATTCTATAAGATCACGGATTTCCTGTTGAAAAATGCTGTTATAAATCTCTTTACTCATGACAGAAACCCTCCGGTGAAAGCACACATTCAGTCAACTTCTGCAGGTCTGTCTTTAGATAAACAGCTGTTACATCAGAATCAGAATGTCCAAGGATATCCGTAATTATTGGAAGCGGTGTCTCCGTTTCCAGAAGCATGGAACCAGCGGAATGTCTTAAAGAATGAAATCCGGAATGTTTTCTTGTACGCTGATCAATACCCGCTTTTCTCATGTATTTTACAATCTGTTGCTGCATATGGTTTTCATTACCGATAGGATCAAATGGCGGCATATGCTTCAGAAACACATGGTCTGTTTCATGATATTGAGGGCGTCCGTTTTTGGTACAATCAATCACCGCCCAGCCTACTGCATCAGGTATTGGTAAAGTTAATGGTTTATGTGTTTTATGCTGTATGATGGACAGCTTTTTATCTTCCCAGCTAAAGTTCTGGAAATGCAGATTTTTGATATCTCCAATCCGAAGGCCAAGAACACAGGCAAGAAGAATCATTGCATAGTCACGTTTTCCAATAGGACTGTTTCTATCAATGGCCGCAAGCATTGCTTTCAATTCATCAAGTTTCCATGCGGAAGGTATTTTGGCACTTTTGGAAACTGCGGGCATATGGATTTTTTCAGCATAATCAACGGCAAGGATTCCGGTCGAATAAAGAAAACGCAGGAAGTGTCTGATTCCGCAAACATTCTGTTCTATGGTTTTAAAACTATAGCCAGCCAGTGTTTTCAAATAAGAATTACAGGTATCCATTGTGATGATTTCTACGGATTCTATTTTTCGCTGCTGGAGGTAATCCATGAAAACCATGGAAATACTTTTATAGTGTCCAACTGTACTTGCTGACAGTTCCGATGAAACCAGGAAATTTGAATAATCCACAAATATATCCGAATAGTACGCATTCAACATAATGGGATTTTTTGAGGCATGCCCTTATAATGTTCGGTATCTCAATAGTCCAGGAGCGATTCAGGACTCAGAGTATTCGATTCAAGTAGGAATACAATATTATGCGGATTGTCTTAGAGAGGCTGGCTGCGATAGCCCCCAGGATATGGACAAGCTGAAGCTATCTTTGCAGGGCTACAATTATGGTAATGGATATATCACATGGGCTTTGCATAATTATGGAGGATACAGTGAAGCTAATGCCTTGCTATTTTCTCAACAGCAGGCGGCAGCCCATGGCTGGTCTAGTTATGGAGATCCGGAGTATGTTGCCCATGTGCTGCGCTATTATTCCGGGGGGAATCCCTTTGAATCATTATTTGGAAATGGGCAGATTGTATCAGTAGCATTGTCTCAGCTTGGAAATGAAGGGGGACAGAAGTTTTGGTCATGGTATGGATTTGACAGCTATGTGAATTGGTGCGCTTGCTTTGTATCTTGGTGTGGAGATCAGAGTGGGTTGATAGAAAAAGGTGTTATGCCTAAATTTTCGTTATGTTCAGATGGAGTGAGCTGGTTTCAAAATCAGGGAAAATGGAAGGGGGCAGGCAGTACGCCAGCATCGGGATCGATTATCTTTTTTGACTGGAATCTGGATGGAACATCTGATCATGTGGGTATCGTAGAGAAGTGTGAGAATGGAAGAGTCTATACGGTAGAAGGAAACTCTGGCAATGCAGTAAATCAGAGAAACTATGATATTAATTATTCTTGTATCATGGGCTATGGTGTAGTAGGGGCTTGAGAAAAGATAGGATGAACATGTCACTTAATTTAAGAAGTTGCCCAGGTGAAGGGACATGGAATTAATAATTGTTACCCATAGTAGGATATAGAGCTGCTAAGAAAGAAGCCTATAAGGTTATAACGTGAGGAGTGAGAATTATGAAAGAAAAAACAACGATTACTTTTATTGCTTCAGAGTGTGGAGAGTTTCCTACATTAGGGGAAAGTATTGAATGCACGTCTTTAAAGGAAGCGTTCCGATACTATAAGAAATTTTTAAAACGGTCACCGGAAATGTGTCCCTCTCTGGATTTTTCTCTGCACCATACAGATAATCCGCTTTATGATGAGAAGGGGAGTATCCGCTGGAAACAGGAGAATTGGGGAGAGAATTGTTATCCGCTGTTCCTTACTATGCTAACCATCCTTTGGTAAAAGAAGCAGTGAAGGAGCTGGAAAAGTTGGAACAACATCACAAAAAGTCTATGAAACAAGGATTAGAGAGGTAAGAAAGAAAAGGTGTATAGAGATTTCTTGCATTATTCATTCTAACAGTTTAAGTAACAGGTAATTCCTTACTGGTTGTAAGAGGTATTAACCATAAATATATTGTAGTAGGAGACGATTTATTCTCACAATGAATAATAGATAGTTTTGCAGAAAAAAAGATAATTATTGTTTTTTTGTTTTTGAGAAAAATTTAATAAAGAGGTGTAAAACTTCTATTATATGTTTCAGAACTCTGATTTTTCGACTATTCCAAAAACAAGAATTTATAAACTAAAGTATATAAAAATTCGGTGGTACGTTCCTATGACTTTGAAGTACAGGGTTT
>ERZ809152.183-NODE-183-length-40079-cov-4.079177_pt1 | contig 40079 bp, 38 predicted proteins | sample MGYA00520518_ERZ809152 | MGnify/ENA primary metagenome ERZ809152 (study PRJEB31570, sample SAMEA3212996) | Homo sapiens | biome: human-gut; feature: human gut; material: fecal | place: Sweden | collected 2011 ...
CACGGCTCCGCCGTCCAATATCATTTCTATTCTGCCGTTCATATCCTCCGCCACATATTCCGCCATCGTGGGGCTGGGTCTCCCCGATGCATTGGCACTGGGTGCTGCCACAAAGCCTCCGGCCGCTTCAATAAGCCTCCGTGCCACCGGATGGGATGGGAAACGGATCGCCACCGTATCCAGTCCTCCTGTGGTTTCTTTGGGAACCGTATCCTTTTTCTGCAGAATCATGGTCAGGGGCCCCGGCCAGAAGGCTTCGGCCAGACGTTCGACCTCCTCCGTCACGGGCTCCGCAATCCGGTAAATATCCTCCCATCTGCAGATATGCACAATAAGAGGATTATCCGAAGGCCTTCCTTTGGCCTCATATATTTTTTTGGAAGAATCCGGATTCAGCGCATCTCCCCCAAGGCCATAAACCGTTTCCGTGGGAAATGCCACCAGACCGCCGGCCTTCAGGATATCTCCTGCCCGGCGGATTTGCTCCTCATCCGCATTGTCTCCTTTTATCACCGCATATATCGTATCCATAGTACCGCTTTTCTTCCCCTTTCCAAAAGGGAAACTTTATTCCCTGACGCCTGAAAATCCGCCGACAGGCTTACTTCCTGGACATTATACCACATTCAGTACTGATGTAAAAGGAAAAAAAGCCCGGCGCTTTTTATAAAACCGAATAAAAGCGGCCGGACTTTTCCCGAGTCCTGCCGCTTTCTTAATACTTCCCTTTTTATTTTTTTACCAAAGCTGCAATTCCTGCCGGCCGGCAATTTCATACAGTGAGCCCTTCCAGTATACACTTGCGGATACCCCATCCGGTAATTCCACACACATCCTGCCCCCATTCCGGATTATTTTCACCCTGCCCATGGGTGTATTATGCCATGCACTGAATTCTTTTACACGGTCCGAAAAGCAGGGTCTCAGTACAATCCGGCTCCAGCCCGGTTCGCATTCCTCGGGAACAAGTCCTGTCAGCGCCTTAAACATCCATGCTCCCACGGTGGAACGCATATGATGATTCAGGGAGCCCTTCTTCCCGCTCCAATGCTCCCAGAGAGTGCCTCCTCCATTCTGAAGCATAAAGGCCCAGCCCGGGAATTCTTTCTGTCCCGCTATCTTCAGCGCATCTTCCTGATATCCGTAACGGGTGAGCATTTCCAACGTATAAACCGAACCGAAAATACCGCCTCCCGCCCGGTGCCCCTTCCTGCGCACAATATCGGCTAACTCTTTTGCTTCCTTTTCCGGATTTTCCGATAACCCGAAAAACAGGACACAGCTCAAATAACTCTCCGTTCTATTGCAGGATCCATAATAATCCCTCAATATCGCCGCCTTTACATAATCGGCCAGTGCCTTCCACTCCTTTTCATCTCCTTTTTGGAGAAGTGCGGATATCTGCTCCATAATCTGTGCCATACGCATCACAAAGCAGCTCAGTATCATCCCGGCAGGGCATACCTCCTGTGATTCATCCGGCAGGAAGTCTCCCAGCCCGCTTTTACAGATTCCGTCCTCCGATATCTGCTGTGTGTAACGCATGTATTTTTTCATTGCTTCATAGTAACGCTCCGGAATTTCTTTTTTCCCCGTAAACCGATATAGCTGCCATGGAATAAAAATCAGCGCCCCATCCCAGGTCGGCCCGCTCTGATAGTTATATCCATAGACGCTTGTAGGCGCAATACACGGAAGCTGCCCGCTCGGCCACTGACAATCCGCCAGACTGTCAAGATACTGCAGATAAGCATCCTCCATATCCAGATTCAGCAGGGCAAATTCACAGGACATATGGGCATCCCCGGTCCATCCATTCTTTTCCCGATGGGGACAGTCAGTAGGGATATGATGGAAATTGGTTTTTACCGACCACAGCGAAGCATCATATATACTCTGCAGCACAGGATCCGAACACTGAAGGCCCCCTGCCGTTTTAAAATCCGTATAAAATACACGGGCTCTGATCTGCCGGACGGCCGCCTCTCCCTTCACCTGTACATAACGAAAACCTTTATAACTGAATTCGGGATGCCAGGATTCCTCCTCATCACTCCCTTTTCGATAAAAATCGATCTGGTTTCTTGGAATGTCACAATGGCGTTTAATCAGCGTCTGATCGATATTTCCCTGTCCGTCAAGCCGCTCTCCATACAGGATTTCCACCGTATCCCCTTTCTGACCATCCAGGGTTATTTCCACATCCCCGGAAAGATTCCGTCCGAAATCATATACTCCGTTTTTCACCGATACCGGCTGTCTGTATTCCTGAATCCGTATTCCTGGCAGTTTCTGCTCTTTCAGGATTCCCCCCGGTCCTTTGGCAATTACCGCCTGGCTCCATTCCTTTTCTTCCGCTCCGGCATCATAGTTTTCTCCGAAACGTACGGAATTATAACTCCACTTTCCTTCCCTGCACTGCCATTTTGTATCCGACCATAAGATAAACTGACCGTCGGCGTAAATCTGGCATATCAGCTGAAGATGATTCTTCCACACCGCATGTTCAAAATCAAAGCAATCTTCTCCCGGCTCATGAAACCAGCCGTTTCCCAAAGTCACCTCTATTTCATTGCTTCCCTCTGTCAAAAATTCCGTTATATCACAGGTATTATAGAGCACAGTCCTGTCATAAGCGGTAAAAGCAGGCTGCAGAAGTTCCTCCCCCACGCGCTTCCCGTTTATTTTCAGATAATAAAAACCAAGTCCGCAGATATCTATGGATGCGCTTTCCGGTCTTTTCGCCAGGCTGAAAATCCTTCGAAAAACCGGAGTGACATTTTCCGGACACGTTTCAAACATAATCCATTTGGCCTTCCATTCTTTCATACCAGTCTCCTCTATTTCATCTCCGGATACTCCCGGAAATAGCCTGCCGCTTCCAGTTCACACAGCAGCTGCTGTTTTTCTCCGTCAGATAAATCCACAGCCGGTTTTTCCGCTTTTCCCAAAGAAATCCCCTTTCGGTTAAAAAGAAATTTCATAGCCCGGATCTGCCCGTATTTTAAAAGAACTTCGATGATATTGTCCGCCTGGAACTGCCAATTCCGGGCAGACCGCATATCACCTTTCCTGAAAGCCCCATAAATCTTTTTGTAAATACCCGGCATAATGTTATAGGTGGAACCGATTCCCCCGTCGGCTCCCATAACAAGTCCGCAAAGCAGCGTTTCATCCGGCCCGTTCAAAAGATTGATGTTTCCGCCCTGAAGCCTGGAAATACGAAACAGCTCATAATAATCATTCCTGGTAAATTTCATCCCGATCACCCCTGGCAGCTCAAGGACTTTTTCCATCAGGACCGTCGGATCCTGTTCCCCCAGCATATAATTGACATAGACCAGCATGGGAATATCCACGGCCTCCGACAGCTGTCTGTAATAATCCACTGTTTCTTCCATACCATAGCGGTATACCGGAGGAGGAGTCGCAGATATGGCATCCGCCCCGGCCTTTTCCGCCTGTCTGGCCAGCCGGATCCCTTCTCTCACCGAATATGCCCCAATATGTACAATACAACGGCCCCGGCCGTCTATGGCCCTCAGGGCCTCTTTTGCCAGCTCTTCCCTCGCTTCCGTTTCCATACTATAGCATTCTCCCGTAGCTCCCCCTATATAAAATCCATCCGCTCCATGATACAGTTCCCAGTCAATGAGCTTTTTCAGCCCATCTCTGCGGATAATCCCCTCCTCTGTTATCGGAGTGAGAAGAGCGGGAAAAATCCCCTTAAAAATCTTGTTGCTGTCCCATTCTTTTTTCATTTTGGCCCCCATCTGTATGCTTTGACGTATTTTTCAGCATGTAAAACTACAAACATCCTTCCTTCAGCCCTTTACCCCGCCAATCGTAATCCCTTTCACAAAAAATTTCTGACAGCTTAAAAAGATAATCAGCATGGGAAGCGTGGCTATCATGGCTGCCATCAGCTGATAGCCTGTATTGGTTATCTGACCCTGGGAAAACAAAGCGATCCCGATAGGAGTCGTCCGAAGCCCTTTATCCGCAATCATAATCAGCTGCCACAGATAATCGTTCCAGGCGCTGAAAAAAGAAAAAATACCGAGTGCACCGAGTGCAGGCAGAGCCATAGGCAGTACAATCCCAATAAATCTCCTGATCTCTCCGCATCCGTCTATCTCCGCCGCCTCCAGCAGCTCTGTCGGAATGCTTCCCATAAACTGCCTGCATAAAAACACACCGAATGCAGGAGATACGGTAGTCAGTATTAAGCCTATCCTTGAATTTGTCAGATGAAGCTTCATGGCCACAAGATAATTGGGTATCAGAAGCATCTGCCTCGGCAGAAGCATGGTGGCAATCACAAGGGCAAAAATGAGCTCCTGCCCCCGGAATCTTTTTTTAGCGAAGGCATATCCTGCCGTTGCACCGATAAAAACAGTAATAATCGCCGTTCCCAGACTGACCGCCGTACTATTGGCAAGCCATAACAGAATCTCCGTCTTCTGCCACACATAAGCGGCATTTTTTCCTGTCAGGTTCCGAAAAGGATTCAGATCCGGAGGTATGAGCTGTAAGGCCATCTGGCTTTTAAAGGCTCCCGTTATCATGACATAATAGGGGAATAAAAAAACCAGTATCAGCAGTATCAGCAAAGTAAATGACACCCATTTTCCTATTTTCTTAGTCTTCATAATCCCTCCTAATACTCTACGGCTTCCTGCTTCATCATGCGGAATTGAAGAAAGGCAATAACCGCCGTGATTAAAAACAGGATAACTCCGATTGCAGAAGCATACCCAAAGCTGCCATTCTGGAACGCGCTGGTATATACCAGCATCAGAAGTGTGGAGGTCTTAAAGCTGGGCCCGCCGTTTGTCATCAGATAAGGCACCGCAAAAATCTGCAGCATCCCTATGGTACTGGTTATTAAAATATAAGTAGTGGTTCCATGCAGCAGTTTTAAAGTAATACGAAAAAATATCTGATTTTCTGAAGCCCCGTCAATCCTGGCGGCTTCAAAATAACAGTCTGGAATGCCATTAATGGCTGCCGTATACAGAATAACCGGCTGTCCCAGCCCATAGGTGCATATCAAAAGGGCCAGCAGCGGAATCGCTGTTTTGGGACTGTCAAACCAGGATACCGGAGTGAGGCCGCATATACGGAATAAGCTTGCAACCAGTCCGAAGGTAGGAGAAAACAGGAAGTTCCACACAATGACCAGCGCCACCTGATTCGTGACCGACGGAAGATAAAATACCGCTTTGGCAAAAGCATTCATCTTTTTCCCACGAGTGCTCAAAACCTTGGATATCCAAAGAGAAACGACGACGGTAACCGGCAATATAATAACTGCATAACCAAAAGTGGCGGATACACTGCGCCAAAAGGCCTCGCTTCCAAAAGCCTGCCTGTAATTATCCCAGCCGCAGAAAACCGACCTGCTTATGGTATAGTCATAAAAGGATACCTTAAAACCATACAAAAACGGATATACAGTAAACACAAGGAAAAAGCAAAACCAGGGCAAAAGGAATAAATATCCCCATTTTTCTTTATGTAATTGTTTCATTCGGGACTCCTTTCCAAGTCAGCTCCTGTGCAGGAGCCCTTCCCACAGGTGCAAAAGGGGGAAGCACCCTGGGGCACTTCCCCTCTTGCCTATTGCTGCAGTGTTTTTGCTATTACTTCATCTCCTGATGTCTTCCAGTCTCTTATCATATCTTCCGCATCTTTATCTCCGGTAAAATAAGACTGGAGCTGTACATAGAATGTCTCTCTGAAATCGGACCACCAGGGTTCCAGAACACCGATGGAAGAATCCGCATATGCCGCCGTACTGGCTGCCGCACGTTTTGCCTGTTCATTCAGCACTTCATCTCCGTAATCCACATCCAGATCCTTTAGTACGGTGGAGTTTCCTGTCTGAACACATACCTCCTGGCTGTATGCCTCATTTTCCAGAAAAGTCTGAATTACCTTACGGGCCGCTTCTATTTTTGTTTCATCTCCATTATTCTTAAATACGGTAAATCCTGTGCTTCCCCAGCTCATAACATGGGGATCCGCCTTTCCGTCCGGTGTTGGAATTTCATAAATATCCACATCAAAGGGCTGGATATCGCCGCTGTCAATCTGTTTTTTTACATTGACTGCTTCCCCTGTTCCCGTACTAACAAACATACAGGCCAGTTTCTGGCTGTACCAGTTGGGACGGATGTCATTATCCACAGTGGTTGCTGCACCTGCGGGAACCAGGTCCTCCTCTATCAATGTACGGAACAGATCGAGGGTAACCGCTGCTTTAGCTTCATCCACAGCCATTTCCGTATGCTCTTCATTGAGAATGCCGCTTCCCCCGCTCATCAGGAAGGAGTAATATACAGAGTCTGACGATTTGCTTCCTGCAAAAAGCTGTGTGGCATATATATTCTGTTCTTTCCCTTTTTCTCTTGCTGCTCTGCAGAATTCCAGGAACTCCTCATATGACCAGTGAATCTTATCCTCCGGCAGAAGATCATAAACGCCCAGTTCCTTTGCCATGGACACATTTACCGTTATGTTATAACCCTGAGACAGATTAATGGGAATATACCCCTGAATACCATTCAGCTTCCCTGTATCCAGCACTCCGTCATACAGCAGGGGACTGAGTTCCTCTGCTGTGACAGAAAGATCTGCTGCCAGCCCTCCGCCGATTGCAGGCGCAATTCTGGAATACGTATCCAGATACAGATCCGGCGTGGCTCCGGTAGCCATGGCAACCGTAACCTTCTCAGGTCCCGCATCCCATGTCAGGACCTCCGTATTCAGGATGATTCCATACTTATCCTTTACTTCCTGAGCCAGATCCCTGCTCATTTTTTCATCAAAGCCTTCATATAATGGCATATACCAGAAAGTAACTTCCGCTCCTTCCAGATCTGTCTGCTGTGTATCCGCCGCAGTTTCCTGTTCAGCAGCATCGGAAGCAGCCTGGCTTTCCTCTCCTGAGGCAGCCGTCGTATCCTTTGTTTCCGCCACCTCCGCCTTATTTCCGCATGCCGTAAGCATCACACCTGCGAGCATTAACGCAAGCAGCTTTTTTCTATTCTTTTTCATAGAACCCCCTCTCTGTCCGTCCCTTCGGACATCGATTTCTTCCGTAAACAGATACCAATCTTGCAAGATAGCTATATTATAATTTTTTAAGCATAACGATAAAATCAGGCCTGTTTGGAAATTCTCCGGATTTTTATGTTAAAATTCCTCACATTTTCCTAATATTCCGGATTTTCCGCATATTCCCGCGGTCTTTTTCCCGTAAGCTTTTTAAATACTTCATAAAAATAAGAAGGATTGCTGTATCCGGCTTCCAGCGCTATCTGATAAATTTTCATATTGCTGTTTCTCAGAAGCTCTTTGGCCTGTTCAATCCTGACCATATTCAGATATTCTACAAAGGTAAAACCTGTTTCTTCCTTAAAAAGGCTGCAGAAATAAACGGCGGAAAGGCCGATAGCCTCGCTGACCTGAGACAAATTCAGTTCTTCTTCCTTATAATGTTCCCGGATATATAGCTTCGCCTTTTCTATTACTCTTTTGCCTTTTTTCTGGCTTTGCTGCTGTTTATATGCTTTTATCTGCCCGCATACATCCAGCAGCACTCCCTGCAGCTCCAGAGGCTCCCTGCACTGAAGCAGTGAAAAATAAGGATCCTCCGTGAAACAGCCTTCCATATCCCAACGGATTTCCTGACATGAGGTCAGTATTTCCGACAGCAGCTTGATACACTCCTTTTGAATACAGGAAAAAGAACCCTTAGAAGCGATCATCAGACGGTTCATATAATTTCCTATCGCCTGTCTGATATCCAGAAAGCCTGAAGAATCCGAGTAACGGAGTACCTCTGCCATCTCTTTTTCCAAGCGGATAGGCTCCCGCTCCTCCAGAACCAAAACGTTTTCTATCATAGTCACATGATTCCTGCCATATATATTGCTGTAATCCAATGCCTGTCTGGCTCCTTCGCAGCTCACAGGCAAATTTTTCATACTGTCCACCAGACTGCCTATCCCTGCCTGAAAATCATAATGGGAATAGGTCTGAAGCTTGTCCCGTACCCTCATCATCATTTTTTCCGCCGTTTCTTTGTCAGGACTCTTCATCTGAATAAAAACGAACCCCTGTGAAAAATCTTTCCAGAGAACCCGGCATACCAGATGGTATTCGTTTCCGATTTCCGATATCATGTTCTGAAGAGCGAACTGGAATATCTCCTTATCCGCAATTTTCATACGTCCGAAATCAGGAACCAAAGCCACTACCTGAAAATTAATTCCCACTATTTCCAGATTCAGCTTGTCCATATGCAGCATCAGTTCTTCCTCCGTCTCCTCTGCACCTTCCAGCACTTCCAGCATATATCTGTCCTGAAGGAGCGGAAGATTTTCCTGAAGGATCTCTTCCATACGCTGGAACTTTGCCAGCTCCTCCGTCTTCTTCTTGATATTATCCACAGCCTTCTGCAGGGCACCGATAAGCTCACCCGAATCCAGAGGCTTTAAAAGGAAATCCACGGTACCGGCTTTAATAGCCTCCCTCGCATATTCCAAAGTCCCAAAGCCGGTAATGAGCACAATCTGAATATCCTTTTCCCTCTCTGCAAACCTTCGGGCCAATTCCATTCCGTCTATTAGCGGTATATTAATATCTGTCAGGACAATATGAGGCTCATATTGCATGAAAAGAGCCATCGCTTCCTCACCTTCCGAAGCTTCGGCTGCCAGCTCAAGTTCCATGCTCTCCCATGGGATGCTTTCCTTTATATGTTCCCGGATCGCCTTATCATCATCAATTATCATCAGTCTGTACATGTTCTGTCATCTCCTCCGGTATGGTCAAAATAACTTTTGTATATTCTCCGAATTCACTTTCCAGGCACATAGTGCATCGGGGACCGTAATATAGCTTCAGTCTCCTGTACACATTCCAGAGCCCGTAACTGTTTCCCTGGCATTTTTCTTCCCGTATTGCTTCCTCTATCCGCATGGTTTTATCCTCCTCCATTCCCATGCCGTTATCCATAATCTCTATACAGATTCCGTTTCCATCCTCACTTTCCACCCGGGCCATGCTTATCCGGATCCATCCGTCATTTATATTTCCTGAAAACGCATGAAGATAAGCATTTTCCACGATTGGCTGAAGGGTAATACGAGGTACCCTGACAGAAAGAAATTTTTCCGCAATATCCGTTATCAGTTCAATTTTCTTCCCTCTGCATAACATCTGCAGCCGCATATAATAGCTTATGTGATCAAGTTCGGTACGTATGGTATGAAAGGCATCCCCTTTCCCCAATGACAGCTTGAAAAATCCGCTCATGGAACGCAGTATCTGCAGGGCCATATCCATATTACTTTTTTCCATATAAAAAATAGCCACATCCAGAGTATTGTACAAAAGATGCGGGTTGATCTGCGCCTGAAGGAACCTGATCTCTCCGAACTGGATTTGTTTCTGCTTTTTCTTATCCTCCGCAATATAGCCCCGAATATCATCCAGCATTTTATTATAGGTTTTTCCCAGGTAATCCACTTCATCCCTGCTTTTCCCCTGATACCTCAGCTCCAGATTGCCTGCTCCCGTACGTTCCATAATATCCTTTAAATGCTTGATATTACGGGTTAATCCCCGGGAAATAAAATAAGCGGCCGCCATGGAAAGCAAGGTGCATATTCCTGCTGCCGCAAGCATGGTGAAAAAGACAGTATCCTGTGTGGTTTTCAGGATCGTATTTTCCGGAACCGCAGCCAGATACCATCCCTTGTCCCCTACCGGAACATAAAAAAGCGCACCGGATTCCTCCTCTTTCAAATCAACCCTTTTACCGATTTCCGTTCTGTCTCTCGCCGAAATCACAATGCCGTCTTCATCAGTCAGGAAGCTCTCCTCACCGAAAAAAGAATACATATCCTCCAGAACCTTTTCTTTCACATAGAACACCAGCATTCCTACCGGTTCATTAGAACCGGTATCCCGCAAAATACGCACATTCATAAAATAGGGTTCCCTGACACCATTCTGCAGATCTATTGCCATGGGGATCCATAATGCATAGCTGCTTTCCTCAGAAAATCCTTTTTTATATTCCTCTATTACCTCCATACAGCTGTCATAGTCATAATGCCCGAAATTATTTTCCAGGCCTGCGGAAACAGAAAATCCATCCTTACGGTACAGAGTAATCTGGCTGATGGATGAGGCGGCATTCAAAATTCTCAGGAAATTGCCATATACCTGATTATGCAACCCCACAGGATCCTCAACCGCATGCTTGCTCAGCAATATATTTCTCATATCCTTGTCAAAAAAAAGTGAAATCGCCGTATATTCCGCTGCATCCATTTTTTCCACAATATTCTTTCCCGCAATCTCCAGATTTGACTCCTGAAGCAGCCGGTTCATTCTTACTGCTTCCGATCTGAATCTTGTATAAAGAAGTGCAATACCTAAAAACATGATGATCAGACTGGTAATAAACAAGCTTCCTGCTATTTTCCGCATCAGGCCGGACCGTTTTTTCAATATGCATACCTCCTTTGTGTAGAAACACCCAATTTCAGCATAACATATCTGTTTTTCCAAGCCTATCAGGAATCTTATCATTTAATCTGGTAAATTAAGGTCACAGGTTATTTCTCCCTCGTATTAAGATACTGCATGATCGACATATGAATATTCCAGGCCACCTTCTCCTGATAATAATTATCACAAAGCTTCTCAGCCTCCGCGCTGTTGGACAGGAAACCGCACTCCACGATAACAATCGGTTTTCCCGTTTTTTTCAGCAGGTAATAACTGTCGTTAGCCTTGGCCTGCCGGTGATTCTCCGGATCCAGATACTGTATCATCCGGTTTTGGATCATCTCCGCCAGCTCCTTGCTTTTTACACTTCCATTGTAATAAAAAACCTGGGCGCCGTTCACATACTCCTCGCCATAGCTGTTCTGGTGGATGCTGACTGCCAGATTAGGCTGTGCCTCTTCTATAATCTGAATCCGGCGTTTCATATCCTGCACCTTTTTATTGGAGGCATTTTCGTCGTAAAGGCCTCCGTCGCTTTCCCGTGTCATGACCACCTTCACGTCCGACGCTTCCAGAAACATTTTCAGCTTCTCCGCAATCTGCATGTTCACTTCTTTTTCCAGGGCCCCGTTTATTCCGATTTTTCCCGGATCGTCTCCTCCATGCCCTGCATCTATGACCACGCAAAACTGTTCCGTCTTCTGCGCCGTTCCTTCGTTGACCAGCACAGCCGCCTGCCTTGCGGCAAAAAAAACGGACGTACACAGAATAATCGTCACTACGCCCTTAAGAAGCTGTTCTTTAAGTTCCTGCCTCATAGGAACCTCCCGACTTTTGCTTATTCCATTCTATGTCCTTTCCATAAAAATAAGAACCCATCGACGGATCCTTTCCTTTACAGCGCAAATATAGATCAAAAAATGTTTTGCCCGCAGTCTTCGCAGGCAAAACATTCTTTTTTTATAACATATTAGTTTGGTTCAAGCTCAGCCGTTAGCGAAACCGGACAAAACATCCCATACCTCAGGATGTCCCTTTTCATATCCCAGCTTCCATGCAGCCACACCGCCTATATTATAGCTTTTCATGATATTCATCTTAACTTCCAAAGACCTGGCATCTTCGATCCAAACCTGATAGAAGGAATCACCATCCTGTACCTCGGCATAATTCTGACAGGTATCCTCGTCCCAGACCGCCTCTATATTTCTGTCGGAAAGGAACTTCTGTACAGCGCTCATACCTACGGCCTGGCTCTTCACCTCACCGCCGGACGTTTCCCAAATCCGCGTGTAGAAGGGTACGGCATTAATCACTTTCTCCGGAGGCACGGACTGGACCATGGTGCTGATTCCTTCCTCCACATAACCGATGGAAGCCACGCTGCCCGGCTCCTGGGAACCGCCGTAATGCTCATCATAGCCCATGATAATTACGTAATCCGCCACTTTCCCCTGTTCCTTCCAGTCATAATGAGCATTGTAATTCTTAGGCACATAATTATCCACGGAAAGCACCAGGTTATTCGCCCTGCAGGATATGGACAACTCTCTTAAAAACTCCACATAATCTTCTCCTGCTTCACTGCTCACCTGCTCCAGATCCACATTAATCCCGTCAACTCCCAGGGCAAGCGCCTCATTTACAAGGCCCTCAATCAGCTTAGCCCTTTTACTTGTATAGGATAAAATTTCTTTTGTATTCACATCATAGGTAAAATTGTCCAGAAGCGCCCATACTTCAAGCCCTCTGCTGTGAGCCTTGTTTACATAATCCGTACTTCCGATGCTCACAAAATTTCCATCATCATCGCTCAGGAAAAACCAGGTCGGGGATATTACATTCATACCGGTAATGCCGTCCAACACTGATTCCAGTGTGGAGTTAGCTGATTCACTGGTAACCTGATGCCATCCCAGATTGATTTTGTAATCCCTGCGGATACTGGTATATTCCGGCTCCTGATAGTCCGTTACCGGGATAAGCGTCTCGCTGTGCTGGTTCTTCAGCCGCTTATTCTCCACATATCCCAGAAAACCATCCTCAGTAGCCACCTTGCTCCAATTTTCCATTTCTTCCAATATAACGACCTTATCTCCGGCTGTCATGTCCGTGAGAATATCGCTTTTTACACCGCCCTGATAGCGGACAGCGGTATCCTTCCCAATTTCCGCCGCCTGATGCTCATTCCAAATGGTAGTGAGCACAACCCTGTTCGGCTCCTGGTATAATGTAAAGGAGAAATTGGTGAATTTCTTTACATAGTCAAGCGCCACATACATTATGCCGTTATCCAGAAAAGCGGGAATGTATCCTTCTTCTCCGGAAACGCCTGCCTCCGCCCGGATAATGGAATCCGGAGTGGTATATAAAAGCAGCCCTTCGTTATAATCGGCATAAAACCGGTCATTAAGGTACTCATGCACCGTATCCAAATCCAGATAGCATCTGCCCTCTGACAATTTTCCTTTTTCTTCTTTAATTTCATTATTTAATACGAGGGCCACATCCTCCCCCGTTTCCAAACCATAATATGCATTCAGGTCCATCCTCTCTTTGGAATAAGAGAAACGTTCCAGAATCTTCGTCCCTGCAGTAATGGCAATAATCACGATAATAAGGACGACAGCGATTATTACCGGAAGCTTTTTTTTCATTATCCGTAACCTCCTGACCGTCCTTATTATAACAGACTATTTAAACATCGTCATTACCTATTTTTACATAAACCGACAGAAATTGACTCTTCCATATTCCGCAGCGGCAGTACGGGGGACCGCTTTTGTGCGGATAACGGAATTCGTGATTTTTTAGTATTTTGATTATGAATCAGATAGGAAACAATTCTATTGTTTGGCAATAAGAGTTATTAACGGTATTTTACCTTATCATACCGTACTTCCCGTAATTTGCCGTCCGTATCGGTGACAAAATCGGGCATGTAGACGGCATCTTCGCTGACAAAAAATTTCCTGGCGATTTCCTCCGGGGAAGCAGGCCTGTCTTCAAGATATAAATTTACACCTTTCTTGTGCATTTCCCTTAAGTGCTCCTCCAGCTTAATCTCGTCATCCTCTTTGTGCATGTCTAACATCCTCCGTAATTTCTATACGAAAAAACACCCTCAGCAAAAACTGCTGCTCTCCAAAAGGAACGTGATATATAAATGGACATTCTTCCGTATGACTGTTACGGCAATGACGACATTTAAACAGAAAAAAATAAGATGCTCCAGGACATGTATCGCGGAATAAGATAAAAAAAACAAATACAACATGAATTTTGCGAATTAAACGGAACTTAGTGATAATTTTGGAAATGATTTTTACCACGACAAGCACATAAGCCTGTAAGACATCCTCATACTATATAGATGAGGAGAAGATATAGCGCATGCAGGAAAAATCCGATGCAACTATAATGTTTGCTTAAAATATGATATAATAGAATCATAATAAATGAGATATTACAACATCTCATTCCGGCTGAAAACCGCCCTCCTTCTGACACTGATTGTCCAGAAGCATCTCTGAATGAAATTATATCCGAAAAATGGAAAAATATCAAGCAAAAATCTTAAAAAAGTTTAAACAGTTACTCAGGACGCTTGACTTATTTCTTTCTTAAGTATAATATATTTGATAATTGCAGATACTATACAGATATGTTCATTTTACAGGCATTTTCAGTCACACAAGACAACAATTTCAATATCTTTATATTAAGGATGTGAGAACATGAAAATTGAAAAAGTAAATGATCATCAGATTCGTTGTACACTTACAAAAGCTGACCTGGCAGATCGTGAATTAAAAATCAGCGAGCTTGCCTATGGTACGGAAAAAGCAAAAAGCCTTTTCCGCGACATGATGCAGCAGGCATCCCTGAAATTTGGTTTTGAAGCAGAAGATATTCCGCTTATGATAGAAGCTATCCCTCTGAACTCCGATTGCATTGTACTCATCATCACTAAAGTGGAGGATCCGGAAGAGCTGGATACCCGCTTTTCCAAATTCGCGCCAAGCGTTCAGGATGATGAGAGTCTGGATGATATGATCCAGGATTTGAATGAAGGGGCTGACGATGTGCTCGATTTATTCAAGCGTATTCATGAAGGACGCGTCAACGGCTCACAAAACGGACAGAAGGCTTCTTATCAGGATGCGGGAACAGCAGAAGATGCGACCGGCAAAGAAAATTCTGCCGACAGCCTGGCATCAGCTGATTCCTCACTCAATCTGGCAAAGATTTATTCCTTTGATTCATTGAATCATTTAACAAGGCTCGCCCATATTTTGAACGGCTTCTACCACGGTGTAAATTCCCTTTATAAGGATGGAAGTACCGGACGATATTTCCTTATCGTCACAAGTTCCTCTCATACACCCGAAGAATTCAATAAACTCTGCAACTGCCTGTCCGAATATGGACGCCAGGAAAAATCAGTACCCGCCGGAGCAGCTTATTTTGAAGAACACTACGAACTGATAATCAGCGAACGCGCTTTACAGAACTTAAGCAAAATTTAATCATGCACTGCAAAGGAACACCGCGCTTTTATAAAGCGCGGTGTTCTGCATTAAGCAATAGCTCTTATTTTTGTGAAAATGACTTTTCCGGCGTAAATATTTCCCCATCCCGGATTTCAATAATTCTTTTACAACGTTTTGCTATACTTATATCATGTGTCACAATCACAATGGTTTTCCCCTCCCTGTTTAATTCCAAAAACAACTCCAGTATCCTGCCGGAGTTTTCTGTATCAAGGGCACCGGTAGGTTCATCTGCCAGAATAACATCCGGATTGTTCACAATTGCCCTCGCAATCGCAATTCTCTGCTTCTGTCCGCCGGACAGTTCATTTACAGGACAGTCTGCCATCTCCTCCATATCCACTTTTTCCAGGGCTTCAAGAGCTTTCTCCTCTTTCCCCTTTATTTTTCTCCTGGAAAAATCCAGAGGCATCATTACGTTCTCCAACCCCGTAAACTCTTCCACCAATGCAAAATCCTGCATTACAATACCAATACATTCATTTCTGATCCGGGCAGCTTTTCTTTCCGGCAGTCCCTTGACCAACTTCTTTTTCAGGAAATACTCTCCTTCATCATAATCATCCATACAGGCCATGATATGTATCAATGTTGATTTCCCTGCACCGGACTTTCCAATAATTGCTGCCATCTCTCCTTTGGAAATCTGCAGATTTACATTCCTGAGCGCTGTATATGCATTTTTTTGATTCCTGTTATATACCTTCTTCAAATTTCTTATCTGTATCATCCTGTACCTCTATTCTCTATTCCATAACCGATATGGCGGCACTTTCTTTACCAATAGGCTTTGTACTATTACTGTAGCCGCACATATTAGGGAAATTACTATGCAAAATATAAATTGCCAGGCTCCAAATCCGATTGCCATATTATCAGTGAGCGAAAAAAGCTTTAATATGCAAATAATCAAAATTGAGGCAATGAGTGAAATCCCTTCTATAATGATGTAGGTAACTGTTTGTATCCAGACACATCGGTTCCATGGGAGGCCAAGCATATTATAAACAGCCAGATACTTCCATTGTTGTTTAGATACGATCACGCCAACGCACAGGGAACTAATCACGGTTAGCAGCAAACCACAGGCTAATACAGGCACATATTTTTGAAGCTCACCGGTTATTTCTTTCCGGCTCTTTTGGATAACCACAGATAATTCTTCTTTTTGAGCTATAAAACAGTGTTCGGACATATATTTGATATTTCTTTTCTTTTCCTCGTCTGTAATTCCTTCTTTCCATGTTAACAACACCGTTCCCTGCATCAATAACAGCTCACTTCCATTTTCCGTATTTATAATATCTTCACGGCTCATAAGCAATACAGGTTCATCCTGTTTTCCTTTGGAAACGGATGCGAACAAATTTTTATAATTGATCATATTGTCAGAAAAACTTATATCATAATATTCGGCATCGTCCGCCAGAATCCCCACTATTTCCACAGAAACAGGACTATCCTCAGATGCCGCACCATATTCATGGATTGTAAGTGTATCACCCAAACCGATCCCATAACTGTTAGACGCTATCACCGCTTCCACTGTATTCGTGCCGATATCTGCATTTTTCAGCCATCTTCCCTCTTTTATGTCAGGCTTATAGGCATCGATAATCGGCTGATCATAAACAATAGTTTTTGCCTGAATTGGCATTTCCTCCTTCTGCAATTCTCCTGAAAGTGCGTAACAGGCCAATATATCTGATGAGGCCAAATAACCTTCAAGCATAGCAGGAGCATTAACCACATAGTTGTCCGGGGTTAATATATTTCCCCCATATATATACCATCCTTCTTTTTTGAGATAATTTTCGAATGCCTTATATTTTGTATATTCAGTTTCCATCATTGATATAAAACTGACTGCGATCAGAAATGTAATAATGAGCTGCAAAAGAATAAACGTATATAATTCTTTTCTTATTTCCAGTTCCTTAAGCGCCATTTTTATAATCATTTCTTTCCTTCCCGCCTCTTATAAATAATACCTTACCGGCTTTTTTAAAATATGCCCTGCCACTGCTGCACTAAGTACAGTAAAGGAGACAATGCAATAAACAGCAAAAATAAAAAGATAAGTCTTGCTTGTATATACTCCATCCAAATAATGATAAACCGGATAGAGAAACGGACGAATAATAATATGAAAAAACAGCATTCCCAAACAAAATGCCGGCAATGACAGCAAAATACATTCCCATACATAAATTCCCACTGCCCTGCCGCGGTTCAGTCCACATACTAAAAAAATCCCCATCTGCCTTTTTCGTTTATCCAGTATATATAAGTAAAGAATTGTAAAATTCAGTGAAATAACAAGTGTGATCAAAACAGCTATTGCTGTCATTATCACAGCAATTTTCAGTTGGATATCATTCACACTTTCCATTGGCGGTATTACTGCCAGTTCTCCCAGTTCCTTTTCCATAATGCCCGTAATCTCTTTATACTGCTCTCCGGTAAACATGGTACGGAACATGATAGTAACTCCTTCTTTTCCCAAGATTGTCTTCTTATCCAGAGATGCATACGGGACTAATACGGAATCCGTCAATATTGTTTGTGTGCCAATGATGTGGTACTTTTTCCCCTGCAGCCAAATAAATCCATTACCGCCTTCTTTAAGCAGCCTGTCCGTTACCGGTGTCTTATTTTGGCTTCCGCCTTTATCAAATATAAGAACTACTGGTTCTCCTTTGGCTTCCTGCTCTTCAGAAAAATAAGTATCCACCCAACCTGCCCTGAGAAAATTCTCCTTTATTTTTTCACCTGATGCAAAGACCCCATCTTTTACGGAAAACCGACATTCTGTGTATAATTTATTTTCTATTTCCGGTATTACTAAAAAGCAGTCTACCTTGTTTTTTATATTATCAGAAAATTGCTCTATACATCGATCAAGCATTTCTTTTGTAACATATCGGTTATTTTCTTTATCGTCCTGAAAACCAATAACGAGGTTCGTTAACAGGTTGTTTGAAGCCAATCTTTCATTTGCATAATTTTGATAGATACCAAAACTGAAGCTTATCATAATACCTGATATAAAAATGCAGATAAACATTAAGCAGAGAATTCTTTTTTCATTTATCAATAACATTATGTTCTTAATTGTGTATTTAAGCATGATATTCCCTCATTGCTTTATGTGAACTTTAATTTTCTTTAACTAAATCATCACCTTGCAACAGTACCATTTAAGGCATCTGAAGAGCCAGATATCCCCCAATGCTCTGGCGGCTTCTGAGATTGCCAGCTCCAAGCATAGCAGTGAAATATCTTCGAATACGGAAGATAATGATATTATAAATCTGTTATCTGTCTTTTAAATAAACTGCAATAAACTCAAAAACGTCCTATTCTCTTTTGTTTGTTAGTAAAAAGAATAAGGCGTTTTAGGTTGACTATCTAACATAATAAAGTAGACTAAGACTTTATACTACTTGCTTTAGATTTTTATCAATCATTGATCCTATATAGAACTAATTTCATTACGGGTACAATTCCAATCATCAATCCACCCATTTTTATTCTTCCTTAATCGGTATCTTAGGATCAAAAACTTTTGTAACAGTTGATACGTATACTGAATCAACATATAAATCATATGTATTTTCCGCATTTAAAACAAAGTATGCATTATCTTTATTAAATGTATTTTCAGCATATTCTTCTGATATATAATAAGGTTCGCAGATAAAAGAATAAGAAAATATTGTCAGCACAAGTGCAGAAAGCAAGAATAACCTATTAATAAGAGGGAAATTCCTGTGCCGGGAATTATTCAAGAGAATATTACCTCTTTCCAAAAGCCTCGGTGAAGAAATAATCGAAAAAGGTACCGTGCAAAAAAGGGATTGCTGATTAGTCTGCTTCATTTTAGCAATTTTAAGTATACATTCCAAATATTCAATTTTTTCGTTTTCAGTTAAATTTTCGTTTACTTTTGCATCCACATAAAATTCCAATACTTTATTAAGTAGCTTTTTTATCATAAAAATAAGAGGATTCCAAAAATATATAACTGTTATGAATTCGCAGAAAAGCTTTATATGAAGATGCTTTTTATAGTAATGACATAATTCATGTTCAAATATGTAACACAATTCTTTATGGGTTAAAAATACTTGAGGCAATGCAATAATAGGTTTTCTTATTCCAAATAATAACGGTGTTGAGATAATAGATGAAGAAACTAAAGTAAATGATACTTTCTTATTATATTTGCTGTTAACTTCGTTTAAAGCAGCAATGATATCAGAATCATTTACTGATCTCATTTTTAATAGCATATACCGTGTTTTATGATAATCTAACATTAACTTTATCAACAAAACTATACTTACCGCTATCCAACTAATAGAAAGAAACTTCAGAACAGAAACATTAAAATTTCCAAAAGTTAACTCAAAATGATATAAAAATTCGTATAACTGAGGCATAACCTTCCTAACTGGAATTTCCTTTACAAAGTAAAATTCATAAGGAAAAAACAACCTTATCGCAATTAGTAAAAAACATAAGATTATGGTGTAAAAGCTTAAACGTTTAAAAAAGAATCTGTATTTAAGTGTTATAATTATAAAAACAAACATTAAACTGGTACACAGAATAGTGTTTACTACTGAAGAAAGAGTAATCTGCATTTTATTCTCCCAACAATTCTTTCCTTTTAGCTTTCAGCAATGTTTCCAATTCATTAATTCCATTTAATACTTTATCCGGTTCCTGCTCCTGCTCGAGTAAAGTAGCTACAAAACGAGAAGTAGTAATATCTTTTTGTTCACTTAACAGCCGTTGGATTTCAAATGTTTCAGGACTAATGGTAGGTACATAAGATCGGCTCAAAACAGTTCCGCTGTAAACAATCTCATTAACTTTTATTAAACCATTTTTTAATAATTTACGTAAACTTGCCTGAACTGTATTTAAAGACATACCGCCGCCTTTTTTGGCAATTTCAGATGCAACCAACGATTTAGGGGATGTCCATAATACTTCCATTATTTCCTTTTCACGTTTAGTAAGATTATATTTATTTGATAAACCTGCCACTTTAATTTCTCCTTTTAGTATACATATATATTATATGATATTGTATTCTAATTACTGTGTCAATGTTTGCATCAAATAAATGGTATTACTTTTATCAACAAGTACATACATTTTCATTTCTATTAAATTTATTAATTACTATTCCATTTATACGTGCTTCTATCCTGTCGATTCCCAAATAAGTAAACTCTTCAGGGAAATCTTACTTGTTACCGACAACAGCCAGACACCTTAATGCACCATCAGAAGGACCTGTTCCTAATCTCTCCTCGTCCGTCCTGTCAACGTATATCCATCTTTTCTTTTTTACATATAAATTCATCAATCGTTTAGTACTAATCAAGTATTACATCATCTGCATATTCCATCCAGATAATACAAATCCAGGTTTTTCCCGGAGTTAATTTGATATTCTCTCCTTTTTCATCTACATAAACAGCAGGATCTGTATCGCTAAAACGTGACCAAGTACCTTCTATCATTCTCCCCTTCGTAAATACCTGTACCGGATATCCATTATCTCCGTGACTGCCAAATGCAAGATAATCATTCTCATCCCTAACTTCGCCATAACAATACTGTAATATTACATTTTCATAACTCAGCTGATTGCCTGTTTCCTCATCAATTTGCGGACCGCCATATTGGTAACGATAGTATTTACCATTTTTATATTCAAAATATGCCTGAATTTTTCCATAACCATTCCTGGCATTTACTGCTTTTCCTCCGGGATAAATCATCTTTACTTCTGTCTTATCCTTATAAATGTCTTTGTCCTTATCATTGATAAATGTGAATTTAGGCTTAAAAGTCTCATGATAAGTCAAGGAATAGCCAAATCTATCCACATCCATTAATATATCCGGTCCTGATGTAATAACATTATGCGGTGCCTTTCTATCCACGGTTCTATGAAAGGCATATTTAGCCGGATGATTAATCCCTGCAACAGCAGCGCTAATAGTATCCACTTTGCCGCTATTGAGCAATTCACCCACATAAAGAGTCGCCTGCCCAAAATGACAATAAATAGCATCGTGTTCCATTGCGCTATACACAAAGTAATCTCTGCTGCTGCGAATATAACCTATCTTCTTAATACTCTCCCAATTTTCAAATAATCCCATTAAACGTGTAATCCTGGTTTCTATTGGCGCTTCATATATAACAGAAGCTTTCTCAATTCCATATTGAGGACATCCACTTTCTATATTACTTAACATTACGGCTACAGGCCTAATATTTCGTTTTTCTTCGGATATTGGCAAACCGGTAAGATAACTATATATATTAGTTTCTTCCGGAATATCCTGTAACTCTTCATCTTTAGCCTTTTCAGGTTCTGTAACTGCAACACTATCTATGCTTTCAGGTGTAATGTGATGAATTTCATTTCCACATGCCATAAACATACTAAGAATAAATAGAAACGATAAAACAATCCAGTATTTTCTCTTATGCATATTTCTCCACCATCCTATTTATTCAGCCAATATAATCTCGTTTGAATTAAAATCAGCAAATAAATGGCCTTTTCCCATCCTTTATTTTCTATGTTCTTATTCCACCATGCTTTGAAATCATCAGCCAGTTCTACATAGTCCCTTTTAAGAATTTCATCATTGATCTCCAGAATTGCTTTTTATTATGATAAATACAGTTATCCAGCTGTATTCTTTCATTATCTCTATATTATTCGTACATTTTAGGTATAACAATTTCAAGAAATATATAATTAGGATGAGCTAATATGGCTTCGTAGAAATTATATTAATAAAATAAATTCTATAAATAAATTATCAGGCTTATTAATATAGGAAATTTCTTTATAAATTATATTATTTACTAACAGTGTATTTTATTTACGCTAAATAATACTATATTTTCATATAAAATGCAATAGAAATACTTTATATTTAATTGAATTAATTATTCTGTATTTTAAATACATTATTAATTTTTAAGTATGGCCTCCTGGATCTGTATAGGGCTGCTTTCGCGTAAATACGCGATAACAGCCCTATGCAGATCCCAGGAGGCCATTAATACAAAAACCTCTGCATATGCAGAGGTTTTTGGTTAGTACATTTTATAATGCTTCGATTTTACTCATCAAATCATTAATATCCATTCCATGAACCATAGCAGCTTCTTCCAGGCTCTCTCCCTGAGCGGAAGGACATCCCAGACAATGCATGCCTGCTTCCATCAAAATGGGAGCTACATCGGGATTGGTTCTTAAAATTTCACCAATTGTCATTTCTTTCGTAATTCCAGCCATTATGCCATCCTCCTTTTCCTCTGAAACTATCAGCGGCGCATGCCTGCCGATTTCTCTTAGTATAATACTTTTCCCTGAAATACGCAAGATATGCGTTTTTCTTTAAATATAAAAATTTTCGAAATAAAGTTATATACTTTACTCTTATTGATCGATTTTTATTAAAAAAGCATAAAACCGCCCTTTGTTTGAGAAAAAGAACAGTCCGCGCCTTGACGAAGCACTTTAGGAAACATATAATACAGGTGCGGGTGACGCCTGATATAGGTTCTATCCGCCGTTTTACCCGGCAGACGGCTCCGCCGTGCTGCTGACTGATTATCTTACAGTTCATGCTGCTTTGGCAGCGAAAAGGAGGAAAATCTTGAGAACAGAATGGAATGGTTTTATTGGCGGTGATTGGGAACATGAAATCAACGTGCGTGATTTCATCCAGAACAATTACCACCCTTATGACGGGGATGAAGCTTTTCTCGCAGGCCCTACCCGGAATACTCTGGATCTTTGGGATCAGGTGCTGGATCTGAGCCGCAAAGAAAGAGAAGCCGGCGGTGTCCTGGATATGGATACAAAGGTCATTTCCACCATTACGTCCCATGGTCCCGGATATCTTGATAAATCCAAAGAAACTATCGTAGGTGTGCAGACTGATGCTCCCTTTAAACGTTCTTTACAGCCTTATGGTGGAATCCGTATGGCGCAGAAGGCGTGTGCCGATAATGGCTATACCCTCGATCCTGAGGTGGAGGAATTCTTTTCCACTCACAGAAAAACGCATAATGCAGGTGTTTTTGATGCCTATACCCCGGAAATGCGTGCATGCCGGAGCGCCCATATCATAACAGGCCTTCCGGATGCTTACGGGCGGGGAAGAATCATCGGTGATTACAGGAGAATTGCCCTCTACGGAATTGACCGTCTCATTGAGGACAAGCTTGCACAGAAGGATTCCACCGGCAGTGTAATGACTGATGATGTCATCCGTCTCAGGGAAGAAATTTCCGAACAGATTGTCGCCCTGAAAATGATGAAGCAGATGGCTGCTTCCTATGGCTGTGATATTTCCAGGCCGGCCGCAAATGTTCAGGAGGCCATCCAGGCCACTTATTTCGGTTATCTTTCCGCAGTAAAGGAACAGAACGGCGCCGCCATGTCACTTGGCCGCACCTCAACCTTCCTTGATGTCTATGCAGAACGTGATCTTGCACTGGGAACCTTTACGGAAGAACAGATTCAGGAATTCGTGGATCACTTCATCATGAAGCTGAGAATTATAAAATTTGCCCGTACTCCGGAATATAACGATCTCTTTTCCGGCGATCCTGTCTGGATTACCGAATCCCTGGCAGGTGTTGGCGTGGACGGACGCCACATGGCGACAAAAATGTCCTTCCGCTATCTGAATACCTTAACCAACCTGGGGCCTTCTCCCGAACCCAACCTGACGGTTCTGTGGTCCACCAGACTTCCGCTTAACTTCAAGCGCTACTGCGCGAAGATGTCCATCCAGACCTCTTCCATCCAGTATGAAAACGATGATCTGATGCGTGTGACCCACGGTGATGATTACGGCATTGCCTGCTGTGTATCCTCTATGAGAATCGGGAAGGAAATGCAGTTCTTCGGAGCCCGGGCGAACCTGGCAAAATGTCTTCTTTATGCCTTAAACGGCGGTATTGACGAGAAGAGCAGAAAGCAAATCGGGCCGAAATACCGGAAGTATGAAGGGGACGTTCTGGAATATGACAAGGTTATGGACGCCTTTCACGATATGATGGAATGGCTGGCCGGCGTTTATGTAAATACCCTGAATGTCATCCATTACATGCATGATAAATACTGCTATGAGAGAGCGCAGATGTCCCTTCATGACAGAGATGTGCGCCGGTATTTCGCTACCGGTATCGCGGGTCTTTCCGTAGTGGCGGATTCACTTTCCGCCATCAAATACGCAAAGGTGGAACCCATCCGTGATGAGTCCGGCATTATCGTGGATTTCAAAACCACCGGTGATTTCCCCAAATACGGAAATGATGACGACAGAGTGGATACCATTGCAAGAGAACTGGTTTCCAGTTTCATGACCATGGTCAGAAGACATCATACCTACAGGGATGGTTTCCCCACCACATCCGTACTGACCATCACTTCCAATGTGGTATATGGAAAAGCCACCGGAGCCACACCGGACGGACGTAAGGCCGGAGAACCCTTCGCTCCCGGAGCCAATCCCATGCACGGAAGGGACAGCCACGGAGCCGTAGCTTCTATGGCATCCGTAGCCAAGCTGCCGTTTAAGGATGCGCAGGATGGTATTTCCAATACCTTTACCATCATCCCCGGAGCCCTTGGAAAAGAGGATGAGGTTTTTGCAGGCGATATTGAAATCGACCTGAATCTGAACGAATAAAAAAGGAGCTGTTTTATGGATCAGAAGGCTATGATAGATGATTTGGTCCGGATGCTGGACTCTGGTGCAGCAAAAGGCGTAGGCCATATCAACGTCTCTTATGACGAAGCCCTGCCGGACAGCAAAGAAATACAGACCCTGGGGTGCCCGGACTGCTCAGCCGCACCGCTGGCGTGCAGCGTTCCCACCCTCCATGAGGGCCTTGACGAGACCGAAGACGAATAACCCACTCAATAAAAGAAAGGAATACAAACTATGGAAGCAAACAGCGCACAGATAGATAACCTTGTTTCTTTACTTGACGGCTATGCAGAAAAAGGCGGCCATCATCTCAATGTAAATGTATTAAACCGCGAGACTCTTCTGGATGCCCAGAAGCATCCGGAAAAATATCCTCAGCTGACCGTCCGTGTATCCGGCTATGCCGTTAACTTCATCAAGCTTACACCGGAACAGCAGGCGGATGTTATTTCCCGTACGTTCCACGAAGCTCTGTAAACGCATAAATCCATGATTGCATTTTAAGCAGTTATAAGGGGGACTGGCGCATATGCGGCAGTCCCTTTTCAGCCTGCTTCCATCGATTGTGAAAATCCGTTTTTCATGGTATACTTTATTTCTAAAGCACGGGCTTGTCCATAAGGCAACGGAATTCTTACAGAAAGGCATGCCCGATTAACAGCAGTTTGTGATGGAGGGTTTGATATGCAGGCCAATCGCAGTAAATCATCCGGTTCCGGAACCGCGCTTTTGTCCCTTACCAGGGAGCAGATCCTCTCCTTCCGGCTTAAAAGCCATAACTTAACAGGAATATCTCCGTCTGATATCCCCGATGCCTTTGGAGGGTGGATTATGCAGAACTCACCTCCCGGGGCCTGGGAATTATCTGTCTTTTCACGTATGCCCGATATTACCCTTTCCGCATTAGATGAAGCGCTTACCGAATCCCGGACACTTATTCAGGCCTGGAGCCTGAGAGGCGCCCCCTGTATCTTTCCGGTACAGGACTGTGACGTATTTCTCACAGCACTGATCCCTGAAAACGAGCCCTGGATCTATACAAGGGGCATTGCACTCGTCCTTGAACATTTACATATGTCAATGGATGAACTGCTCCCTCTTGTAAAAAATACCGCCCTGATTCTGGATGAAAATGAAATAGCCGGAAAGCCTTCTCTGGATCATATCCTGGCCGAAGAAGCTGCCAAGTCTCTTGACAGCGTAAAAAGAGAACTCTGGTATTCCCCGTCCTTTTTTTCACCCGAACAGACTATGGGAGAAGCCGCTGTTTCCTTTCTTCTTCGCCCCTGCTCTTTAGAAAAGCTTGTTGTATTCGGCAAACGGGAAAAGAACCTGCCCACCTTTACTTCTCTGCGGAGCTGGAGTCCATCTGTCTTCGATCCGGACCGCCGCGTACCGTCTCCCACTGCCGTGCTGGTGAAACGCTTTCTGCACAGCTATGGGCCTGCTTCTCCGGCAATGCTTGCCGACACACTGGGCTGTTCCCCCGCCCAGGCCAAACGCATGTGGAAGGACGCGGAACGAATCTATCCGATTATCCCTGTCCGGTCAGGCAATAAAACGGCTTTTATTCTGGAAGAAGACCTGCCTTCTTTCATGGCGCCGGATTCCTCTCTTACCGACTGCGATATGTCTGTTGCCATCCTTTCGCCCCACGATCCGTATCTGGACATCCATGACCGTGAGCTCCTGCTTCCTGATAAGCAGCTTCAGAAACAGGTTTGGAAAACAGTAGGGAATCCGGGTGTAATCCTTCGGGGAGGTATGATCGACGGAACCTGGCGTTCGACAAGAAAAAACGGTTCGCTGTCAGCCGAGTTTTCTCTTTGGTTCACTCCATCCGCTGCACATAAGGAAATAATGGAACGATGGTTTGAAGGCTATGCCAAATTGTACGATTTAAAGCAAAAAGAATTAAAAATAAATATTATGTAAATAACTAACATCATCTGCTTACCAGAGGGCAAATTTCTAAAGAAATTGCATTTTGTTCCGCAAAACATGGAGGATTATTATGCAGACAAATATACCAACCAATACGCAGGGACGCATACATTCCATCGAAAGCTTCGGTACTGTTGACGGGCCGGGTGTGCGGTTTGTCATTTTCCTGCAGGGCTGTCCCATGCGCTGCGCCTACTGCCATAATCCCGATACCTGGGAACCGAATGCAGGAACCCCGGCTTCCCCGGCCAAAATTATGGAACGCTACGAACGCAACAAAAGCTTTTATAAAGACGGCGGCATCACCGTAACCGGCGGGGAGCCTCTGCTTCAGCTGGATTTTCTTATTGAATTATTTACCCTTGCCAAAAAAGAAAAGATTCATACCTGTATCGATACCTCCGGCATCCCATTCGCGCCCTCCGACAAGGAATGGATGGATAAGTTGAAAACGCTGATGTCTATGACAGATCTTGTCATGCTGGATATCAAGCATATCGATCCCAAAGCACATAAAAACCTCACGGGCTGCTCCAACGACAACATTCTGCGTTTTGCCCGGTATCTGGACAGGGAAAAAATACCGGTCTGGATACGCCATGTTGTTGTTCCCACGGTTACCGATGATGAAGCCAGCCTTTACCGGTTAGGCTGGTTTATCGGAGGCCTGGGCAATCTGAAGGCGCTTGATGTGCTTCCCTATCATACCATGGGCAAAGTAAAATATGAAAAGCTGGGCATTCCCTATCGCCTGGAAGGCATTCCTCCCATGGACAGGCCCACTCTTCTTCTGAAAAAGCAGGCCATTTTAAAAGGGATCCGGGACCGCCGGAACCAGCGGCAGCCCGCCTTGTAAAATCTGTATATTTGTTCTTTAAAAAGTACAAAAAATCGCCGTATATTCACAAAAAATGTCTTGTACAAAATCATTTTCTATATTAGAATAGGTAATGATAATCAATAGAGAATAAAGGAGGATATCATTATGGCATATGTAATTAACGATTCTTGTGTAAGCTGCGGAACCTGCGAAGGACAGTGTCCTGTTGGCGCTATCTCTGCAGGAGATTCTCAGTATGTAATCGATGCTGATACCTGTATCTCCTGTGGTTCTTGCGCAGGCGTTTGCCCTACAGGTGCAATCTCTGAGGAATAATCCCGGAAAACACACATAAGAAGCATTCAAGAAAGAAGCATTCAAAAAAATGAATGCTTCTTTCTTTTTTCTCCGTTAGCAGCCGCCTTGCTCTCCTCCTGTTTTTTCTGTTCCTTTTTTTCTCTTCCGGTAAGTCTCTTCCTGCTGCGCTGCCGGAGCAGCTCGTCCAGTTTTCTGTAATGCTCTTCTTCTCTGTCGATTCTCAGCTGTTCCCTGCGTTCATTTTCTTCTTCCTGCACACGGAACTGGTAGTCCATTTCCTTCATGATGGTTTCTTTGATTTCTCTCGTGAGATCTTCATTATTTTCCCTTACCGCCTGGGAAATCAGACTGTGCAGAAGCAGCTGAAGCCGTGCTCCCTTATCCTGTATATCCCGGCCTCCGGTTTCTGACAGCTCCTCCTGTACGTTGCGGGCGGCCTGGCTGTGTTCCCTGAGGGGAACCATTACCTGCATGCTGCTGTCCGTGAGTACCGTACGGATCGCCTTCAGCTGAAGCCCCTGCTCCTTCAGCTTTTTAATTTCCTTAAACTGCTCCACGTCCTCTTTGGTATAATAACGGTGCCCTAAATCATTTCTGCGTATAGGCAGCTTCAGCTCTTCTTCCCAATACCGGAGCACGTGGCTTTCCACTCCCACCAGCTTTGCGGTTTCTGAAATCAGGAACATATCCTTTTCCGGTTCCTGCTTTTTTCCTTCCTCTATTCTATTTTTTGCCGGCATTTCTTCTTCGTTCCTGCCTGTCCTCTCCTCTTTTAACAAAACCACCTTACTGCTTTCTTTTTTATTTCCCATGCTTTCCTCCTGTCTGCCGTCTGACGGCACTTCCTTTTTATATAAGCAACGATGAACTGGTTTATCTGGTTATCTATATAAAAAAAGAGAACTCCGGCATAACCGTATGTTCTCTTTTGTAAGTGTATTCCTATTTTGTTGTGCAAAGCTATTTCTGCAGATTTGCGAACTTGGTAAATTCGGGAAGCCATACCAGGTCAATGGTTCCGATAGGACCGTTTCTCTGTTTGGCTATGTTGATTTCCGCAATTCCTTTCTTCTCCGTATCGGGATTGTAATAATCATCACGGTATATGAACATAACCACGTCGGCATCCTGCTCGATGGCTCCGGATTCACGCAGGTCAGAAAGCATGGGCCTGTGATCCGGCCTCTGCTCCACCGCACGGCTCAGCTGGGATAATGCCAGCACGGGAACCTGCAGTTCCCTGGCCAATGCCTTCAGCGAACGGGAAATATCTGAAATTTCCTGCTGCCTGGAATCCGTTCCCCTGCCGCTTCCTGACATCAGCTGCAGGTAGTCAATGATAATCATCTTCAAATCCATTTCCAGCTTGAATTTACGGCATTTGGAACGCATATCCGCGATGCTGATACCCGGGGTATCATCAATAATAAGCTTGGACTGTCCGATCATGCCGGCGCTCTCTATCAGCTTTTCCCATTCCATGTCGGAAAGGTTGCCGGTACGCAGATGCTGGGAATCCACCTTGGACTCCATGGCGAAGAGACGGTTGACCAGCTGTTCCTTGCTCATTTCCAGACTGAATATGGCGACGCACTCACCGGAGTGAAAAGCCACATACTGGGCAATATTCAAAACAAACGCTGTCTTACCCATGGAAGGCCTGGCAGCTATAAGTACAAGATCCGACGGCTGCATTCCCGCCGTACGGTAATCCAAATCAATGAAGCCTGTGGCAATACCGGTTACGCCCCCGCTGTTGTGGGAAGCCTTTTCGATTTTGTCCATGGCGTTCATAACCACTTCACGGATAGGGACGTAATCTCCGGTATTTCTCCTCTGAACAAGGTTAAATACCTTTTTCTCCGTCTCCTCCATGATAACTTCCATGCTGTCCTTGCCGGCATAGCAGTTGTTGGCAATCTCCTCCATCAGCCGGATCAGACGGCGCAGCATGGCTTTTTCCGCCACAATGTTGGTGTAATATTTAATATTGGCAGAGGTAGGCACCGCCGTGATCAGATCCCTGATAAATTCCAGACTGCTGATTTCCGGAGGCACATCCTTTTCTTTAAGCCTGTTCTGTAAGGTAACCAGATCCACAGGCTGTCCCTGGTCATTCAATTCCACCATGGAGTCAAAAAGCACGCCGTAGGACTTATTATAAAAATCTTCTCCGCATATCAATTCCGATGCGACAACAATCGCTTCTCTGTCCATTATCATGGAACCGATAACGGATTGCTCCGCTTCCAAACTATGGGGCAATACTCTTTTTAAAATAGCCTCATCCATCGATGCCATTGATAATTCCTTCTTTATTCTTCTACTTTAACCTTCAGTATACCAGTTACCTTCTGATGCAGCTTCACGGGTACATCATAGGTCCCGAACGCTTTGATCGCATCAGTCAGCTGAATCTTTTTCTTGTCAATGTCCAGTCCGCACTGATCCTTGAATGCAGTGGCTATTTCCTTGGAGGAAACGGAGCCAAACACCCTTCCGCCTTCTCCGGCCTTCATCTTAATCACGACGGATTTGCTCTCCAGATCTTTTGCAAAAGCCTGAGCCGCTTCCAGTATTTCTTTTGCCTTCTTTTCTTCGTTGGCATTCTGCAGCTTCAGGTCATTCAGATTCTTTGTATTGGCTTCCAGGCCCAGCTTTTTAGGCAGTATAAAGTTTCTGGCATAACCGTCATTCACATTTACAATTTCACCCTTTTTCCCCAGGGCTTTTACATCTTCCAGTAATATAACCTTCATTATCTCAGTTCACCTTCCTCTATCATTTTATCCAATGTGCCTTTTATTGTACCAATAACAATCCCAAGCTCCGAATTATCAATCTGGCAGCCGGCTACGTTCATATGCCCGCCGCCGCCCATCCGCTCCATGATTACCTGTACATTGACCTCATCAATGGAACGGGCGCTGATATATATCCGGCCCTGGTATTCCGTCAGCACAAAGCTTGCCTTGATCCCCCTGATATTAAGAAGTTCGTTGGCAGCCTGCGCCCCCACAATTGTAGGACTCTGAATCCCGTCGCTTCGGCATACGGAAATGGCATAATCATTGCGATAGATTTCCGCCTGTCCCACTGCATCCGCCTTGGCCTTATATTCGGCCGCATTTTCACGGAACAGCTTTCTCACCCTCGTCACATCCGCGCCGTTCCTTCTCAGGAAAGCAGCGGCCTCAAAGGTACGCACGCCGGTTTTCGTCATAAAATTATTGGTATCTATCATGATGCCGGAATACATGCAGTCAGCTTCTTCGCCTTTAATGCGTACGCCGTCATTGATATACTGTAATATTTCCGAAACCATTTCACAGGTGGAGGAAGCATAGGCCTCCACATAGGAAAGGGTGGCATTTTCAATCGTCTCCGTTCCCTGCCTGTGATGATCCAGCACCACAATGGACTTGCAAACCTTAAGCAGCTCCGGGCATTCGGTAATGCTGGGTTTATTTACATCCACCACCACCAGCACAGTATTGCTGCCTGCCGTCTCCAGAGCCTGCTGGCTCTTTAAAAACATGTCCTGCTCATACTCCTGGCTGTTCTGGAACATTTCAATCAGTGGCTGTACGGAAGTCGTAATTTCATTAATGACAATCTGGGCCCTGCGATCCAGCGTCCTGGCTATGCGGTAAATACCGATTGCCGCGCCAAAGCTGTCCACATCCCCGATCTGGTGCCCCATAATCAGAACCCTGTCCTTGCTGGTAATGATCTCCCTGAGGGCATGGGCCTTAACACGGGCCTTAACACGGGTGTTCTTCTCCACCTGCTGGCTCTTTCCGCCATAATAGCTGATCTGCTCCGGCGTCTTGACCACACACTGGTCGCCGCCGCGGCCCAGGGCCAGGTCGATGGCCGTTCTGGAAAATTCGTAATTCTGGGAATAGCTCAGCCCGTCCAGGCCGATGCCGATACTTATGGTCACCGCCATCTCATTGCCTATGTTTACGGTCTTCACGTCCTCCAGAAGTTCAAAACGCTTCTCACTCATCTGGGCTACCGCTTTCTTACGCAGCACCGTCAGATACTTATCCTTTTCAATTTTTTTGCAGATTCCGTCGAAGCCGGAAACATACTTATTCACTTTCCTGTCAATCAGCGCCATCAGCAGTGATCTTCTTACCTCTTCCACGCTTTCCAGCGCTTCATCATAATTATCCAGGTAAATCATTCCCACAGCCAGAGACTGATCATCATTTTCCCGCAGAGCGATCTTCAATGCCGTCTCATCAAACAGATACATGGCATACAGACATCCCCTGTAATCTTCCTCTCCTATTATATCGCTGTCATCCGCCATTTCCCGAAGGGAGATCCTGGTAAATCTGGCGATATACTCGCTTTCCTCGTAAGAAATCTCAAATTCTGCAATGCCTTCTTCTTCCGTGGGAAGCCTGTCCTTTGTGGCGGAAGAAAAAAAGGACGTAACGGATTTGTGCAGGGCTTTCTCATTATGTATCGCCCTGGCAAATGCATTATTGTTCCATACGATCTTTCCGTCCTCATCCAGTAAAGCATAAGGGATGGAAAGCTCCCGAAGCAGTTCCTTCTGTATCTGTCCGTACTGCGTGGCAAAGCTTACCAGTTCATTAATTATAATAGGCCTGTTATACAGCATCAGATACAGAATCATCGCAAAATAGAATACAAGAAAACAGGTAATAAGAAAACCCGCCCGTATATCCAGAAAATAAATACCAATATCCACTAACAAAAGCAAAAGGCCAAGATACATGGAAATCTGCATATATATCTTCAGCCTTCCTTTTAGTTTGACTCTTTTCTTCATCTCTATCCTCATCCGTAGTCCGAGCCGGCCCACACCTTGCCGGCGGGCCATCCATCGCCTGAAAATCTTTTGATTACGATACCCCGGAACCAGGTCCGGAAATACATATCTTTGATATTATACCATTTTTTTTTCCAGATTACCACACTTTTCATAGGTTTGACGGACGACGGTAGACATGCCTTTTTTCCAATACCTGACAAAAAAGGACCAGCCATCCCACAGGACAGCCGGTCCGACTTTTAAATTTACCGCTCAGTACGCATCCGTACAATTTCCACTGCTTAGTCTGCTACGTAAGGCATTAATGCCAAATGTCTTGCACGCTTGATAGCAACGGTGAGTGCTCTCTGATGCTTTGCACAGTTTCCGGTGATTCTTCTGGGAAGGATTTTCCCTCTTTCGGAAACGTATCTTTTCAATTTATTTACATCCTTATAATCGATGGTATTATCTTTTCCGCAGAATACGCAAACTTTTTTTCTTCTGCGCATACCGCCTCTTCTCTTCATCGGAGAATCAGATCTCTCTGCTCTATTAAAAGCCATAGTATTGCCTCCTATCTGAAAATCACATTAATTAAACGGCAGTTCCTCGTCAATTCCATCCGGAATATTCATGAAACCATCGCCGGGTGCACTGGGTTCAGGCCTGGATACCGGTGCGGAATAACCCCCGTCGTTACTGGCCGCAGCGTTCTTGCTTTCGGCAAACTCCTGATCTTCCACAACAACATCGGTGGTGTAAACCTTAACACCGTCTTTGTTCGTGTAGCTGCCAGTCTGAATACGTCCTGTTACAACGACCTTCGTCCCTTTGCGCAGATATCTCTCTGCGAATTCAGCGCTTCTTCCGAATGCAACGCATCCGATAAAATCTGCGGAGTTCTCGTCGTTATTGCGGTTGAACCGTCTGTCCACCGCCAGTGTATATCTGGCAATTGCCGTTGCGCTCTCTCCCTGGGAATATCTCACTTCAGGATCCCTGGTTAAACGTCCCATAAGAATTACTTTATTCATATTACCTCCTGTACTGCGAATGCATCCTCAGTACAAATTCAGGAAAGCACACCGCATCCACAAAATTTACTGATTATGCTTCTTCGCGCTTAACAACTAAATATCTCATAACGTTGTCCATAATGCGAATACGGCTTTCGATCTCTGCAGGTGCAGAAGTCGGTGCGTCGAACTGAACGATGTAATAGAAGCCTTCTTTCATTTTCTGGATTTCGTAAGCCAGTCTTCTCTTACCCCATTCATCAACGTTTGTAATTGTGCCGCCGAATCTTTCGATCAGAGCCTTGCATTTGTCTACAACTGCCGCTCTTTCGTCATCTTCGATTTTCGCATTCACAACAAATGTTAATTCATATTTGCTCATGCTTTGTTACCTCCTTTTGGTCTCTGGCCCCCTTTTCGGGAGCAAGGAAATTTATATATCACGGAGTAATATGATATCATAGAAAACCGGTTAATTCAAGCCTTTTCCCGTATTTCCCGCACGTTTTTTTCCACAAGCTTCCTGGGGACCATGATTTGATGGCCGCAGCCCATGCATTTCAAACGAAAATCCGCCCCAATCCGCAGAACCTCCCATTCCCTGCTGCCGCAGGGATGCTGTTTTTTCAGTTTCACTATATTTCCAACCTGGATATCCATTTCCGCCGCTCCTGTTCTTTACGTAACAGTTCAGACAGGTCTGCACTGTTGCTTCTTTACAGCCCTGAAAAAATTTCCCCAATACTGCCCTGCACCACCAGATCCGCTTCCCGGTCCCTTGGCGTGGGAGTCTTGTTCACCAATACCAGCTTATTTCCCCTGTAATAATCGATCAGCCCCGCCGCCGGATATACTGCCAGGGAGGTCCCTCCGATAATCAGCACATCGGCTTTGCTGATATACTCAACTGCCCGTGTGACCGTCTCATTATCCAGACCTTCTTCATAGAGAACCACATCCGGCTTGACGGATCCTCCGCAGCTGCATTTGGGCACTCCCTGTGAATTCAGGATATATTCGGCATCATAGAACTTATGGCAGCATTCGCAGTAATTGCGCAGGACACTTCCGTGAAGCTCCAGCACATTCCTGCTTCCCGCCTTCTGATGCAGCCCGTCAATATTCTGGGTCACGATTGCCTTCAGCTTCCCCTCTTCCTCCCACTGTGCAAGCTTCCTGTGGGCGGCATTGGGCTGCGCATCAAGGCAAAGCATCTTGTCCCGGTAAAAACGGAAAAATTCCTCCGGCATCCTCCGGTAAAAGGTATGGCTCAGGATGGTTTCCGGCGGATAGTCATATTTCTGGTTATACAGTCCGTCCACACTCCTGAAATCAGGTATCCCGCTCTCCGTAGACACTCCGGCCCCTCCGAAAAAGACAATATTGTCCGTTTTTTCTATTATATCTTTCAGCCTTTCCAAGCTTTCTTCCATATCCGGTTCCCCCTTATTTGTGCAGGCCGCCGGGCCTGGCTTTGGCGGCAGCCCTCAAGAAGGACGGCAGCACCGTCCTCTGTCACGGTGCTGCCGTCTCATGGTTATTGGCAAATTCCACATACTTCATATCTTCCTGAGTAATATGCACCTTCCACCATTCCTGCAGGTACTCAAATACTTCTCCCAGCATTTCATCCTGTGTATCCAGGGAAAGCTGCGGTACCCGGTCGATGAATTCCTGTAATTTCCTGCGGAAAGCTTCATGACATCTTATATGTTCTTCCAGCTGATCAAATCCCAGCTCCCGCATATAATCCTCTTCATATGCAAAATGCTCTGCCGTATGGAAGCTGAGCCCTTCCAGAATCTTATTAATATCGGCACATTTAAACAGCATATTTTCATCCGTAAAAAGCAGATAAGCTCTTTGGGTATGATCCAGCATTCTTGCATGCTGCTGATCAATGGTTTCGTTTCCTGTACGGTATTCTTCGCTGACTTCATATTGCTTCATTCCTAAGTATCCCCACTTCCTTTTCTCTGTATTTGTAGTGAATTCTGCCGTATCGCCGCATGTTCCCCCTCAAAAAGCCCAACGGCATTTTACTATCTGAGGATAGTATAACATAACTTTTTTTGTTTGAATACCGTAATATTGCAAACGAAAAAAGTTAATTTTTTATCAAAGTCTCTGCATACATTTCCGCTTCCGGCGCATATAATAATTCCATACGCTTCCCTTCCAGCCTTCCTTTTCATTCTGCTGCGGGAAATACGGAAACAGAAAGGTTACAGTCCATGAAAAAAATAGCAATCGCCGGAATTTCCGGCAATACAGAAAATTACCGCAATGCCCTCTCACAGCTGGGGGCCGTCTGTACCACACTCACCGACGCCAGCCGCGCATCACAGTTTGACGCCCTTCTTTTACCCGGCGGCGGAGATATTGATCCGGTCCTTTTCGGAGAAACCGATCATGGCTCCCGGAGCATTGACCCCGCACTTGACAGACAGCAGCTCTCCATGCTCGATGCCTTTGTAAGCGCAGGCAAACCGATCCTCGGCATCTGCAAAGGAATGCAGGTTATCAACATCTATTTCGGAGGACGGATCATCCAGGATCTTCCCACAAATATCCTGCACCAATATACGGACCGGGATCAGGTCCATCCAAGCCATGCGCTTCCCGGAACCGTACTCCAAAAGCTTTATGGCAGTGATTTCCCCGTAAACAGCGCCCATCACCAGGGCATCGGCTCCCCCGGCCGGGATCTTTCCATTATCCAATATGCTCCCGATGACGTGCCGGAAGCCATTATACATAAGACTCTCCCCATCCTGGGCGTCCAATGGCATCCCGAACGGATGTGCTTTGAACACAGACGGACGGATACTCCCGACGGAAGCCTTCTGCTCGCTCACTTCCTGTCCCTTATTCCCTGAGACCGTGCTCCCGGCGGGCATACAGCAAAAAAGACAGAGACGCTTCCGCCCCTGTCTGCTTTTCCTTTCCCCTTTTACTGCTGTATAATAACCTCTTCCCAATCCTTAATGCCGATATAGTTCTTCGCAAATTCGGTATAGGCATCTTTTTCATCCGTATCTATGTATTTAAAGGTATCATATATGTATTTGCGGCGCCCGTTCTGATAGGAAAGCCCCAGCGCCAGCCCCTGCGCCACCTCTCCGGCATCGTCCGTTTCCCTGGACAGGAGCATGGAATCAATGTGCTGGTTATTTTCCGCGATATAATAGGCATAGGCGAAGGCCGCCGCCTGCACATCCTCCCCATAGGTGGACGTAAATCCCATCTCGCTTAAAATGACGGACCGGACTTCTCCGTCCGGCATCAGGTATTCCTCCTTCTGCAGGTAATTCGTTACCACATCAATATTATATATGGTTACCATGGAGGTATCCTCCGATTCCTGTACCATCTCCCCGGCTTCTCCCGTAAGCTCCCAGAACTTCGGCCAGGTCATGGGATAGGAATAAGGATGATGCGCCAGTCCCCATTGGATATTTCCTTCCTCTTTTATACACTCATTAAAGGCATCCATCAAATCCCTGGAATCATAACTGGAATCGGAGCTTAAGTTCCTGTTCCACTGCTGGTCCAGGGATATGTAAATCCTGGCATTGGCGTTAAAGCTCTTAATCCCGTTATAAAACAGCCTGACCGCCCTGGCATATTCCCTGGCGTAGGTATCGATATCCACATACTTCATATAATTCCAGGTAGACCGCACATTCACTTCATTTCCGATAATCCAGTTCATGACAATGCCGTGTTCCTCATCCCTGTATCTTTCCGCCAGAAATGCGGCCACTGCCTCCAGATAATCCGTTCCGGCCTCCTCCGCGGCATTAAATGCATAATAATAGGCATTTCCTCCCCGTGACAGCGGATGGATAACCTGAGGATAAGCATCTGATTTGTTATTCAGCAAAATCGCCGTTATCACAATTCCCTTATCCGACAAAGTTTTAAAAACATAATCATACTCGGAAACCACATGGCCGTTCAGCGTATAATCCTTTCCATTATAATTATAAATAATGGTGGAATAATCACTGTGGGTACTGGGCCCGAGAAGCCTCGCTATGGGGATGTTATAAGCCGCCTGCTTGACCCCCAGATCATCCAGCTCCGACGTCCCCAGCTTCTGCGGATCCACCAGCAGCCCCTTGATGGACCCCGCTTTCGGATAAGGCTCCGAATAATCCGCCAGAGCCTCCGGATTCGTTATATACTGAGGCGAACTCAGCGCCTCATACTTTCCGTCCTTCTTCACCGCCACCACAAATTTGGAGTACAGCCGGCTGTCCGACGTATTATCCAGGATATCCGCCTTCAGCATAAAAGACGCCTTCTTTTCGGCACGCGCAATCGGAACCGCGTCCTCCGGCACCGCATCTTCATAAGTCTTCATGGCTAACAGATACAGATTATTATCATCACTTTCCGGAAAAGCATCCGCCTCACCCTTAAGCGCGAACTGCGTTCCGTCAGGAAGCACCTCACAGGAAAGGATTGTAACCTTCTTTTCCCCCGTTCCCTTTACCGACTGCGTTTTCTCCGACTGCTCCGCTTCCGCCGAACCGCTTTCCTGCTCCGGCTGAACCTCTTCTAACCCCTCAAAAATCCCCGCAACCTGTTTCCCGATATTCTCACTTTGATATACAATAAACATAGCAGTCCCAATGACACCCAAAATAAGCAACAGTACCGCAAGATAAATTCCCAACACCTTGTTTCCTATTGCCTTCTTCTGTTTATTAGACCGATCCCCCTTTTTCCGGGGATCGGCGCCTTTATTTTGTTCCTGCTTCATATTTATTCTTAATTCCTGTTCCTGAAAATGGTTGCCTTGTTCTGCTTATATAAAAACTCTGTCTTTTATTGTAACATAAGCCTTGTCCTTGTAAAAGTATGAATAATGTCTATTTTTTATTCCAATTCATATAAAAAATATCCAATAAATACCTTACACCAACAATCCATCCCTTACTTTTTCTCCAGATAAGCCCGATAACTGGTAGGCGACATCCCATATTCCTTCCTGAAATTACGAAGAAAAGAAGAATAATCCGAAAATCCGCACTTTCCCCAGACCTCCCCTATTGTCATCCCCTCCTTCAGTCCCTCACAGGAATACATCAGCCTCTTATTATTCAGATAACTATGCACCGTCATCCCCGTAAGCTCCTTAAAACGCCTCAGAAAATAATACTTGCTCATATGCACACATCCTGCCAGATCCTCCACCAGAATCGTTTCCGACATATGAGCCTCAATATACTCATTCACCCTCTGCACCAGCTCATGATGGATACTCTCCTCCTTCGTAAAATAAAAAGAATCCCGGGAACACAGCTCATTCAGATACACAAAAAACAAAATCAGCTGCGCCTTATCAAACAGCCGCTTCCCCTCCGCCCCTTCCAGATCCGGAATCTCTGTCATAGCCGTCTTCACCAGCAGATTCTTAAGAATCTCCTCATAATGCACCGGAAAATGATATGCACAATCCCTCCTCCCGGAAAAACACCCGCAAAGATCCTGCTCCCCCTCCGAAAGCCCCTCCAGCATCCCCTCACTGATCCAAAGCACAATCCTCCGCGAATTCTCATGCTTCCCCTCCACATAATGATAATTATGCATCACATTCCTTCCAATTAACAGAAAATCCCCCCGTTTTAAATTGTAAGTCCTGTTATCCACCAGACTAGAAAACTCCCCCTCCATCACATAAATAACCTCATAAAAATCATGATAATGAAGCCTCACCGCCCCCGTAGGCGCCCCACGCTTCTCATAAATCTCATAATCCTCCCCAATCATATACTGCCGCTCATCCTCACCGCTCATATACCGCGTCCGTATCGTCCCCATACTCCCCCTCCGTTCTCCGTTCTCCGTTCTCCGTTCTCCGTTCTCCGTTCTCCGTTACAAAAAGTCTATAGCAATTTATGCATGATTTCAAGCAACAAATAAAGTTTTCAAGCATTTTTAAATCCCCTATAATAAAACTAACCTACGATTCACTTATCCAACCCCTACCCTCCGGAGCCCTGAGAGCTGTTCCTGTATGGGGGCCGTTCCCGCCCGGCGGTCCTTCCTGTGGCGGTTCTCTCCGCGGCGGATTTCTCCGTGGTGGATTTATCCGCCTGTATAGCGGGCGCCGGGGGAAAGTGGTTGATAAGTGAATCACGCAAAAATGGAGATATTTCTTACTGCCCCGCTTTTCTTTGCTGCGGTTCGCCCAAATGGCGCTGTCTGACGAACGAAGTGAGGAGTTTCAGCCATTTAACCGCAGCAAAGAAAAACGGGACAGTTAGAAATACCCCATTTTTATGTCTGAACATATCAACCACCTTCCCCCGGCGCCCG
>ERZ809152.187-NODE-187-length-39573-cov-9.976846_pt1 | contig 39573 bp, 45 predicted proteins | sample MGYA00520518_ERZ809152 | MGnify/ENA primary metagenome ERZ809152 (study PRJEB31570, sample SAMEA3212996) | Homo sapiens | biome: human-gut; feature: human gut; material: fecal | place: Sweden | collected 2011 ...
AATTATGTCCCCTTATTTAAGTGCGTCTCAATTTCTGCTTTATTTTCACTCTTCTGCTCCGCTTTCGTTCCTGTAAGCACGCGGATTCCCTGCCGGATCAGATGTCTTTTCGCATAGAGCGCCATCTCAGGATCAAAAATATTCGGCAGGATCTGATCCGCAAAATCAATGACGGTCACCTGGATTCCTTTTGCCTGTAAATTCTCCGCAGCCTCAAGTCCGATGAAACCAGCTCCGATCACAACCGCTTTTTTCACATTGTTTTGTTCTGCATATGTACGGATTCCTTCTGCATCGTCAGGCGTTCTCATCTTAAATACGCCTGCCAGTTCTTTTCCTTCTATCGGAAGGATCGCGGGAGATGCTCCTACTGCAACTACTAATCTATCGTAGGAACAGACTTCTTTCTCGCCTGTCTGTACATCCTGCACCGTCACTTGCTTTTTTTCTGCGTCGAGTGCAACCGCTTCTTTCCCCGTTCTTACTTCAACCCCGGTCAGCGCGGAATATTTCTGCGGAGTATTCACGATCAGCTCGTCCCTGCCCTCGATCAGTCCGCCCACATAGTACGGCAGACCACATCCCGCATAAGAGATATCTTTATCTTTCGTAATCACAGTCACATCAATATTTCTGTCTTCCCGTTTCAATTTCGCAGCAGTTTTTGTTCCGGCAGCCACTCCGCCGATGATTAATATCTTCATTTTGACGCCCCGCTTTCTTCCATATTCAGTTGATCGATCTTTCCGCAGACAAATCTTAAGATCTTCCTTAAATCTTCTATATCAACGTTTCCGTTTTCATTTACATCCGCCGCCTGCTTCTGAAGCGCTGTCAGTTCTGTCTTTTTGCATATACTTCTCAAGGCTTCACGAACATCGCCGATCTCGACCTTCCCACTTAAATTTACATCGCCCTTCACAAATGCCGGCTCATCTTTTACAAATTCAACTTTCACGCTGTCAGATGAAGCGGTGATCGCGCGCTTTAATTCCATGCCTGTATAAACGATGCCGTTTTCCTTATATACTTCTCCGTTTACAACCCAGTTTTTCACAGAATAACCGGAATTTGGAGACGCCGTAAACTGAACTTCTGCATTCGGTTTGATCTTTGCTCCGTTTTCAAGTATTTTCCCTGTTGCCGCATCAACTGCTGCTATACTTCCTCCGTCTCCGGCTTCATATTGAAGAGTGATCTTTTCTTCAATTTTATTTTTGTAATAATATGTAACAACCGTTCCGTCCGAAACAATAGGCTTATTCAAGCCGTCAACCTTTATAAATTCATAATCATAAAGTGTTTTTGCCGGTGTTAAATCAAGCTTTGTGCCGTATGGCACGGTAAATGTTCCGCCGGCAGTGTTTGGAATTTCAGAGCCGTCCTCAAATTTATACTGAATTGAAACGGTTGTGTAGCGCTGTGTTTCCGTATTGTCGTCTGCAAGCACATTTCCGTTTTCATCGAGCACCTGAAATGCCACGGTATCGCCGCTCTTAAGCTGTGCATCAGACGGAATTTGATAAATAAGCGAGCAACTCTTTAAGCCTGAATTAAAGTCGCTTTTGATGTGATCCAAAGCACCGAGCGGCCAGAAATTTGCCTTATCATTCCAAACAGGAATGTCAAAGGTTTGTACTGTTTGAAGCGGATTCCCCGATGAATCGGTCGCAACGCTTCCGTCGGAGTGCTTAATCCACATTTTGAATTTTAATTGTCGTGCATTTTTATCTGAAATGTTTTGAATAACAGTTCTAAGCTCGATTTTTTTACCGTTCATATTAGTATTAAATCTGCTTTTGCTGTTGCCGCTCAAAAGTCGGTCATTGCGATTATATGTGTAATTATAATATGAACTTGTTTCAAGGTCGGTAAAATCAGACGGCTTTGAGTAAGCGCCCGTATATTCCTTAACCTCGGGAGTTGCAACATAAAGGTCTACATCCTTAACAAGCTGAGACATTCGCTTGAAGCCCTGCAAACGGCAAACCTCACAGAATTGATAGTTTGTGTCTCTCATTATGCACTCATAACTTGAAACAAGCATTTTTGAGCCGTAAGCATTGCGGCAGGTATATGTGTTTCTAAAACCTAAAAGCTGTCGCCATTTTATCTTTTCCGGGTCTTCAACCGAGGAAAGATTGAGTGATTTAAGTTCCTTATCGTCAAGCAAATATCCGTTACTGTATTCATCACCGAGACCGAGCAAACCGTGTCCAAACTCGTGTGCAAAAGTTTTTGACGCACGATAACTGTCTGATGGCGAAATGAAATAATGGAAGCCGTATTCACGGTTATTATAAGCACCGCCGAAATCTGATTTTGTGTTTACAACCATAGCGAACTGAGCAATATAATCGTGAACATAATAATAAGGCTCATATTCCGAACCGGACGGAATTGTGTTTGGATCACACTTTTTTTTGATATGAGCATCGTGAATTTTCTCGATAAATTCAGGACCGATACATCTCTCAAAAATATGATTTTTCCACTGACTTCCGTGGAGATTATTAGAAATAACAGGCGAATTATATTTGTCGACTATAACATCAAAGAAGGTGCTTCCACCATTGTCAAAAGTCGATTCGGAAGCTGTGCAAAGAGCGTAAACATTGAATCTGTCGGCATAACTGCGATACGGTTCATATTTCATAGCGTCCTGCCAAAGTCGTTTGACATCATTGATGAATTTGCCCTGCTGACTTTTTGTGTATCCCTCGCCGCAAACGACAACAACCATATTTTCCGTGTCGCTGCGTGTTTTTTGGATGGTATAAACAGGGATGGTAGGATTAGAATATTTTCCGTCATTTGAATACCACGGGCCGAGGGTGAGCTGAATGCTTTGCTCGGTGCTGACATTCCAATCGGGATTTGCGTCCTCGGCAGGTTCCGAAATTGTATAATCATCCTCTTGCTTATTTGGAGCAGAGCCGATATAAGGACTGCTTTGTGAGCCGCTGCCGGAAGTTGTAACAAAATATTCGGAATCGAGATAAAATGCAGGTCTTACGCCCAAATCGGAATACCACGGAGCATAACGACCGACCTGACCCGATGAACTGATATAACGCATATCGTGATTGCAATCGGTAACAGGAGTGCGAAGCCAATAAGGCCAAGCCATACCGTCATTATTATACGCAACATAATAACCTTTGAGATTTTTCCACACGGCATTAGCCTGCTTTACATCAAGAAGAAAAACCTTTTCGGTTGTAGTTTCAAAATATGAACTGTCGTAGTTTGCCACCGCTTCCGAAATATCGGTGTAGTATAACAAATCCGAATTTGCGTCTCCATCAACTATGCCCTTGTTGTATTCGGGATGAGAAACGAGAGAACGCTGGGTAACGGTTTTCATTGCCGCAATTTCAGATTTTGAAAAAGCGTTGAGAAAACCCGCTTTTTCGTTGTACGCTCCCACACCGCTTACATATCCGTCTTTCGGAGGGTTGCCGCAAAGCCAATCGACTTTGCCTTCAGCTGCGGTCGAATTTAACCAAGAACGCATATTGCTGTCTTTCCAATAGTTAGAACCGTAATCATCACGCTTATAGCTTCTGCTGTGTGATTTTGAATTGCTGTTGTCATTTGTTTTGGCATCATATGCAAGGGTGTCAACAATTTTGTCTGCAAGCATAAGCGGTCCGTTATTGTCAATGCTTACACATCGCCAAAGAATTGAGGCATTGTTATACACGCCCATTTTAACATAGTCGCCAACTTTAATATCGGGCTTTGATGCCGCCTGAATGGTCATCGGCAAAACGGAAATTGCCATGAACAATGCCAAGAATATTGCGGTTATTTTTTTCGTCATTAAGGAACTTCCTTTCTAAGCTATATATTTGCTTTTATTATATTGCAAGGTGTTATATGTGTCAATGAAAATCCAATTATTTTTGTTAATTTTACAGCCGACACATTTAATATTACACGAAGAAGAAAATCTTATTAAATATGCAAAAAGGCTTCTACCCAAAACAGGGCAAAAGCCTTAAAAATTATGCGATTTTTAGGTTTAGTTGCAAGCCAAGGGGGACTATTTCATCTGCCCGAAAACACGTTTTTGAAAAAAGTGTTGCAAAAGCGGTTGAACACAAAGATTTTCATATCCGATAAGCCTGAATTTTGCGGCGCAATCGGTGCGGGATTGTTTGCCGTTGACAGCGACAGATTGTTGGAAAGGCTCGAATGTAACGCCTTGAACATAAACCCGAAAAATCTTGTGATTTTAATCGGAACGAATGACATCGGCATAGGAGTTCCGACCGAGTACACCTTGAAAAATATAAAAGAAATTTTGCAAAGAACGCAGACACTTTGCTCGAATACCGCCGTAAAAAGCAGTATCCGGGCATAAAAAGCCTCAAAACACAAATGTTCCGAGGATAGCAGCAGGTTCAAAATTGAATCCGAATGTAATCGGATCACCGTTAAACTTACATTTTATGTTAATCCACGAATAACTTTCTCTGATAAGTCTGCTGAATAATATTCAGCCATACCTTCAAGTACGTATTCAAGAATTATGCCTTTTGAGCCTTCGCTAATGTTTTCGTTAGCGGATATAACCTTAACTCCGTTTTTTCTATTGTCCATTTTTTACGGACTTGTTCAAAATCGAATTCCATCCTTTTTGTATGTCTTATCACTTTTAGGCTTGTATGAGAATTTTAAGAAATGTTTTTTAAAATCTTTGATTTCTTAACAGTGCTTACGGTTGCCTGAATTATCGGACCGGAGAGCAAAACGGTGGCAATTGTGCAAATTCCGAATTTACCGCCGAGCAAAACGCCGATAATTACCATTATAATATCAAGAACCATTCGTACGATTTTGATTTTCCACCCGTTTTTTTCGGCAAGCGAAAATGTGACTGCTTCATATGAGCCCCTGCCGAAATCAGCGGCGGAGTAAATCCCCGTTCCGAACGAAAATATAGCAATGCCAAGCAGCATTATAACAAAATTAACCGCTTTAATATCTGTATAATGCTGAATTTTTGTGAATACATCTACGAAAAAACTGTAAATGATTTGGTAAAGAATTGTGCCGATATTGATTTGTTTTCTGTCATAGAAAAGGGCAAAAATTATCATTGCCACAGCCACAATAAGCGACGATGTGCCGATTGACATACCTGTCACATTCGTCAGCCCTTGCCACAATATCGCAAGTGTTGCGCCGCCGAAACCTGCGCCTATTGCAAGCGTAATTCCGTATGCGGATATTATTGATCCGATAACGATCATCAGCGTTTTTGTTGCATATTTTTTGAATTTCATATTATCACCTAAAAAAATAAGACTGTAAACTCTGCTGTTGTGTTCAGAAACAGCAAAATTTATAGTCTTCATCAGCCGAGACAGCTTTATTTTTTTGATTATACACCCGAGCTTTTATAAAGTCAACGGTTATAAATATGATTTTCTGTATTCGCTCGGAGTTTTGCTCATTTCAATTCGTGTTACGATTTTGATTTGAGCGATGTCTCTCAAAAGTCTCAGTCATAAATGCCCCCAATCGCACTAAAATGACTTTGAACACTATTCTCTGACGAAGGCGAAGGTGCTTTGTCAAATGTTCTGAGTATTTCTTCAATTTCTTTTTCTTGTTCGTCCATTTGATTTCTCCTTGTTCGATTTCTTTCCGAAAATCGGCAAAGCGCTTTTTTGCCGCCTTTCGGAAAGGGACTTCCGAAGAAATCCTTTTCGTAAGGAAAAGGCGGCAGCGGAAGCTCCGCTACCGCCATCCTTAAATGGTTAGCTATCTGTTATTTCTTTGTTGTAACAGTCTTAGCTTTTGACCAGCCTGAATAAATCCTTATGGATTTGCCGTTAATCTTAACTGTCTTATAGGTGCGAACTCTTACATAATACTTTTTCTTGCCCGAAAGCTTTGAAATTTTCTTTGATACTGTTGTATTCTTGCCTACTGTTACGGTCTTAGCCTTGCTGAATTTACTTGAGGCACTGTACTGTACCTGATAGCCTGTTGTCTGTGTAGCCTGCTTCTTCCACTTTACTGTAAACTTCTTTGAACCTGCTGTAAGTGAGGAAATACTTGTTGCCTTTGGCTTGATTGTGAAATAAAGCATCTTTGTTCCGCTGTATTTACCCTTAAAGGTAATCTTTACTGCGTACTTGCCAACATACTTTCTGCCTTTTGCATAAGACACAGTATAGTCAGTATTCTTAACAAGTGTCTTTCCTGTTCTGTCCTTAACAATAACCTTAGGTGTTCTAACCTTTCCGTTATATGTTAATGATGTTGCTTTAAGCTTTATGCTTGATGCCTTTGGAATTACTGTTGTTGAAAGAGTTTTCTTACATACCGAACAGTAATTTACTATCTTGCCGTTTGCTGTTGGGGTTGCCTTTGTTACGGTTTGCTTTGTGGTGTGGGCAATCTTAGCAATATTGCCCCAAGATGCAAGGTCGGTTATTTCCTTTGTACCGAGTACATCTTCATAGAACTTGCCACAACCTTCGCACTTGTAGTATGCTTCCTTACCGCCCTCTGTGCAGGTGGCAGCTTTCGCAGCAACCAAAGTCAGATTGTGAGTGTGCGGTACAGTTTTGTAATATCCGCAGGTGTCGCAAACATTGTCAGAACCGTAATCGTGAGCCGCTTCGTCCTTTTTGTCGTGGCAACGAGAACATTCATGCCAGTGGTTAGTATCATCAGACTTCCATTCTGTGCCTGCGGTATGTCCGGGAGCCGGAATCTTCACACTGGTTTTATCGGTAATTTCTACCGATCCTGTTGCATCTGCGAACCACTTGTCACAGCCATCGCAGGTGTAGTATGCGGAATTGCCCGCAGTAGTGCAGGTGGCAGCTTTCGCAGCAACCAAAGTCAGATTGTGAGTGTGCGGTACAGTTTTGTAATATCCGCAGGTGTCGCAAACATTGTCAGAACCGTAATCGTGAGCCGCTTCGTACTTTTTGTCGTGGCAACGAGAACATTCGTGCCAGTGGTTTGTAGAATCGTATTTCCAATCAGAACCATATGCATGACCGAGAGCAGTATTCATCGCTACGAAGGCATCTGTTGTGCTGATTGCACCGCAGGAGCAGAACTTTAACGGATGCTACTCCACATATGTATGCTCTTGCACCTGGTGGATACCTGGGAACAATCGGACAGATAGAGAGATCTTCAATTTCCGGCAGATAAAAATCTTTTCTCATCTCTTCTTTTATTTTTTCGCCAACTGCCTTTTCTATTTCTTGCTTTAATGCATTATCCGGCACAAGAAGATTTTCCCACTTTCCATTCCGTTCTCTTCTTGGGTAACTGATAAAAGACGTTTCTTCACCTGTTTCCTTATTCTTGTATTTTCTAAGCTGTACTGGAAATCTAATCATATTTTCCAATGTAACCATTCCGTATGCCCATACATCGGAATCATAAGACAGATGAATTTCTACCTGAATATCCATTCTTTATCCTTTCCGCTTCCTGTAGAGTGAACTTAAACGCTTCATCTGATCCACTGACAGATGTTCTGACGCAAAACTATCCATTTCTTTTACACTCATTCCTGATTCCAGGCACTCCAACAGATATTCCTTCTGTTCATCAGACAGCTTGTCATTGTTCAGATATTTTTCAATAAATTTTCTGGTATCCGTAGTAGAAAAGAAATATTTTTTCAACCTTTCTCCTACCCCTTGTTTCTTTTCTTCTGGTCGAATCTCTTCCGATATAATTTCCAGTTCACTGCTTATATCTTCGTTTTTATTTTGATATTCTACAGACTGTGACTGGGGCAATACCCTTTTCGCAGTTCCTGTTGTCTGCCCAAGGTCATATTTGTCTTCCTGTTGTTTTTCTAAATGGATTACCTTTGTCTGTAGTTCTTCAATCCGCCGTTTATGCTCAACCATCTGTAGGTTTAACATCCGAATCATTTGATCCTTTGCTTCTATTAACTGGTTTGATTTCTCAATTTGTTCCTGGATTGCCTTATCTAGTCCTTTTTCAATCGAGGATCGGACATCCCTGTTTTCCTGAACAATCTCTTTAACCTGGCTTTTAAGTTTCTGGACTTCACTGTATACTGGACTGTTTCCCTGGTATTTTTTCATCAGAAATTCTGTACGTGCAGCTTGTATTTGTGGAATCGTAAATCCTGCAAGTTCCAAGATTTCCTTATCTGGCATTCCATCCAATGCACACATGAGATACCACATACATGTTTTACTGTCCTTAGTCTCATTGAGCAGTTTTCCAATCAAATCTGATTTTACGTCCTGGAATATTTCGTTGAGATTAATCATACTCACCTTGCTTTCACCCATTGCTCCTGCACCTCTTTCTTCTTATCTTTTGATCGTTCTATCGGCTGTAATGGCGTAGAGAAAAATTGATCCTCTGTTTCCTCTCTCTTAATGTGTCTGATAATTCTTTTTTCTTCCCGAAGAATTTGTAATTTCTGTTCTATCTGCTCCTGCTCATTAAAAGTCTTTCCATTCAGAACTGCATCCGGAAGATTCTGTTCGAGTTCTTCTAACTCGTCCAATACTTTCTCAAATTCATCTTCTGATTCTGGAATCTCTTTTAATCTCTCTTTCAAACTTCTGTATTTTAAATACACTTCATTCTCCTGCAGAAAATCTGTGCTGTACTTCTGATTTTTTAATGCTTTCTCCTGCTCTTTTATTTCTGTCTCTCTGCATAATAGTTCCTCATACGTCTGTATTTTTTCCTGTCTTAGATAAGTCACATCCTCCCACAGCTGGTTAATATGTAACATGCTTTTCCGCACCTGCTGATAATCTACTGCATACGGATTCTTTAGATTATGGCATCCAACAGAAACAAAATAGATTTTTCGTATTCTCTTCTTTTGAAATTCCAGCATCGGAATGTACTTCACATTTTTACCAATTCTATAAAACCGGAGTTTCGGACTTGTCGGATATTTACAGACAAATTTTTCTGTTTTAATTCTGGAAAGTATTTCTGAATAACTATAACCGTTTCCAAGATTGTAACTTCTCCAGGCTCTTTTCTGTTCCATTGCCTTAAATGCTAAATAGACGCCATGCTTTTGTGATTCTCCTTTTCGGATCTGATAACCTATTTTCTCCATGTTGTGAAAAAATTCTGTTTCATTTTCAGAAATGGAAATAATGTAGTCGATATCTGCACGGATTATTTTTTTCCAGTTTGGTTTTCCTTTCTGATCCGCCTCCCACTGTGCATAGGACTTTCCTTTTCTGATTTCCGCATCGAATTCTAACGGCGGTAATCCATGTCTTTCACAGATTCTATCCGTAATCGGCTGAATGAATTTTCCCCAATCCCCATTTTCATACCGATATTTATATCCACTCATTCGATTGACCGAGTTAAAAACTATGTGTCCATGCATATGTTTCTGATCATTATGAATAGAAAACACATAATCAAAATCATCCCCTAAATATTCTTCGCAGAATTCTTTGATCACTTGATATGCAGTTTCTTCACTTGCTTCTCCTGGCTTAAAACTGATCACATAATGATAGCCCTGTCTTCCATCCAGTTTTTCCCAATCACTTTTGGTATCCATCATCGTCTGATATACTTCTTTCGGAGTCATTCCTGCATTTCCTCCGATCAGTTTTCCGTCCTCTGTTTTCTTCGGATTCATAATATACTGAATCGAATTATTCAGATGTCTGCTCCCTCCCATCTTTCCCTGCTTGATGTTCATCAGCTTTGTGATTGCCACGGTCTTCCTCCAATTTTTCAATTAATCTTTTCAACTCTTCCTCAACTTGTGAAAGATTTTTCTGTAAATAAAAAATGGAGTCATAATTTTGGTAACCGCTGTTTATCTTTGCGGTTGCCTGATTAATATTGACTCCAATTTTTCTAATTTGATAGGTTAGATTTTTCAGTTCTCTGTAGTATCTTATCTCTTCCATCTCTTTCCGAAACAGGACATCCCTGATATAAGCTGCTATATTTACCCGTCCTTCTTTAGTACCATATTTAAACTTCCACTCATCATTTTCTCGGATTTTTTGTTCCAGACGTTTCCATTCCTTTTCCGTAAAACGGATCGTATAGATGATATTTCTTTGGCTCATGACTCATTGCCGTCAAACATATATGGATTGTTCTCTTCCTTCTGTTCTGTGCCGAAATCCGGTACATGTTCCTCCGGCTTGCTAACAGACTCTTCCAAATTTTCTGAAGCAATTTCCATCTCCAGGGAAAATTCTTCACTGTTTTTTTTCAGGATATCTAAAAAGGCGTCCATATTTTTTTCATTAATTTCTCCGAAGCTCTCCTGAACTGCCTGTAAAATTTTTTCATTTTTTTCTTTCTGAATTTTCTGTTCGAGTTCTTTTTTCTTCAGTAAAATTTTTTTCTTCTTCTCATCATACTCTTCTAAAAATTTATCTTTTTTTCTTTCCAGTTTCTCCTGATCGTCCATAACTTTTTTTAATTGCTCTTTTAAATTCATTCTGTATTTCCTCTCTTCTTCGCATAAAAAATACCGATCTCCAATCATTAGAATTTTTGTTCTAACTCCTGGCATCGGCACAACTCTTTTCCTCTATTTCTCTAATTATATTTTATCAGATCTATATTCTACATTCTAGGTTACTTTAGGTACGCTTTTTTTCAGAAGAATGCTTTCTGCTCTTCAATTTTTTTCTGATGCTCTTGAGCTACCATCAGCTTAATCTCATCAAGCTGCATGGAAACTTTATTTAATAATTCAGTTGTATTCTCTGTCGGAGCTAATAGTTTTGCTTCTAAAAAATCTGTGGCGGTTGGATAAACTGACTTATCCCTATTTTCTATAACTTGTACTGCTTCATCTGATAATCTGTAAGTTTTTCGTGTTCTGCTCATCTTTATTCCTTCCTGTTTCATAATGTTTTGGTAGTGTACAGCTAATCGTATGTACTGTACAGCTAATTGTATGACATCTGTACAGCAGTCCATGTGCACTGTACAGACAAGCGTATGGCATTTGTACAGCAACTTGTATGGCACGTACAGCTAACCGTATGACATCTGTACAGCAAACTGTATGGCTGATTGCCTTTTTCGTACAGCTAACTGTATGACTTTCTGTACAGCTACTTGTATGACTTTCCATGAATCACTGAAAGTGATTTGCAAGATACGCAAAATGTAATACATTTCACGCTCTTGTTAGGGAAGTTCCCTAAGACCCTTTTTTACGTTATTTTGGTAGTTATTCTCCTTATTTAAGAGTAATTTTACGTTCTGCTGGAATTGTCTTTTGTCAATTTTTTCTTCTCTGTACTTTTTCAGTTCGCATTCCAGTCCATCCAAAATTTCATCATATTCCGTCTGTGCCACTTGAAAATCCACATTCATTTTTTCTCCCTCTGAACGAAATGTTACTGACACAGGGAGCTTCTTTTTGTTCAGATCCATGATTACAAGCATCAAATCAGAAATTGAAAAAATTGGATGCACCTCTTCTGAAGTGCTCACATCAAATCCGATCAGTTCATTCATGCTGCATCCAACGATGTTACAAAATTTTTTCATAATCTCAACCGGAATGTCTGTAAAATGATTTTCATAATTTGAATACGCTGATGGAATCATTCCCAAAATTTCAGCCATCTCTTTTTGTGATATTCCTTTTTCTTTTCTCAAAATTTTCATCTTTGTTCCGATTTTTAAATACTCTGATAATTTCATTTTCTCTTTCCTCATCCGGATAAATCCGCAAAAAAAGAACAGCATTTTTTTACTGTTCCTTTTTTACATCCACTTCTTTGTTATTGAATTTTATATACTATCTTGAAAGGTGAATCGAGCTTTTCTTCTCTTTTTTTCTCACTGGTTTCGTGTCGGGCTTTTTGATTTCCTCTATTCCTTTTTGCTGAAACAAATTTTGTAAATCCGCATTTTTTGATAATTCTATCTCATGAACTGTCATTAAAAATTTTTCCGCATTCAGGTAAGCAATCGTATCATTATGGGTTGGCTGTCCGCTATATATTACACAACATTTTTTCACCGGAGCGAAATTTTCACTGACATAATTTATAAAGTCTTCATTTCGTAAATGGCGGGTCTGTCTCTCTACAACTTGATCGGAATGTTTAATTTCAAATAAATAGCATTCCTTTTTTTCTCTGTCTACAATGATAAGATCAGCTTCTGACTCCGGCAAGTCGTCTACTGGACCGACTGATAATTGAGACACATAAAATCTCTTACGATCAATATCTTGATAACATTTATATGTTTCAGAAAGAATAATATTTTCAAGAAGAATTCCTTTCACAAATTGATCTGCCCTCTGCATAAATTCTTCTTTGTCCTCAATCTCACATGTCTCACTCCAAACCTCATCGTGTTCCAATTGATTCAGTAATTCCGTAGCATGTGCATAAATCATTCCTGGCTGTTGCAAAATCTCTAAGTCTCGTCCACCGCCACGTTTAAGAGAGCGAAATGTAGGTATCGTGATATACAGATCCAAAAATTTTAAATATTTTTTTATCGTTTCCAAATCTTCTTGTGTTACTACTGTCTGCATCTCATCATTATTTTTTATTCCTAATGCTGACTTCGTTGCAGCATTGATCAGCATAACCTCAAGTTTCCCTTGGTACTTTGATTTATCAGTCTGATATGTGGCATATAGAGGTGCACTTTTATAAGTTCGATTGATTGCTTTTATAGTAATTTCATAACTAAATCTATTAATCATTTTCTGAATAACAGAAACAAGTTCGTTTCGATCATAAAGCTCCGTCAAAACTGTAGCATGTTTTCTTTTCTCTTCTCTTCCCTCTAATCCATGCAGAATATTTTCCACGATGGCGGTATTAAGATATTCATTCGCATCCTGATTATTTTTGTAAGTGGTATTGGTGAGTGTTCCGCCATACTCAATATAGGTGTCCAAATCTTTTTTACAGATTCTCCTGAACTCTGCATATGGTATCTGTGAGGTATGAATCATGATTGTACGATCATAAAGGATATCTGTTTTCGCCATATAAATTCCAAAAGAATCCGTTCCAGCAATAACAATCTTCGCTCCCATTGTACGATAATAATCTGAAAAGACGTTTCCATATACCTGTAAATCTTCGATCAGTGTCACTTCATCAATAAAGAAAAACCTCTTTCCTTTCTCATATAGGTCATCAATCACCTGTTCCACTTCCAACATATCACAGGCTTCTTTACATAAAATATATACACTCTTTTCTTTCTCTTCTGGTGGCAACTCAGAAATACACTGATTCATCATGACGGTTTTTCCGGTTCGTCTCAATCCATATAATGCACAAATTTTTCCGTTGTAATCTGGATTGTGTTCTGTTACATATTTATATAATTCTGAATAGCAATCTCTTTTTTCTGGATAATCTTCTGCTGAAATATTTCTTCCATCTACAATTCTCATCTTTTTTTTGATCTCTATTAATGCTTCTTCCTGCCACTTTTCCATATCGTCACCCTCTCAGCATTTTTTACTAATATTAGTTTACAAAATTTCCAAACTATTTTCAACAGTTCCACAGATTTACTGTAGCGAAAATCCAAATGTTCCCGCTGCAATATGATAAGTTACCTGAAGGTGTTTTTTGTCAATCCGCTCTGTTGTAAAATCCGCTTCAAATGTAATCTCCTGATCTGTCTGCACAATTTTATCTGATGGAATTGAAATCTCCCGTCTCAACTCATTGTTCCCTTCCAAAAATTTCTGCATCTCTTTTTCCAAATTATTTAAACTCTCTTCTGGAATTTTTCCCTGCAGATTTTCTTTTCCGGACAATGCAACTGGAATATCTTCCTGTCCATTTTCATTCCATGCCTTTGGAAGCTGCTGTTCTTCTTCCCAGGAACTTGTATCTACAGCTTTTGTTTCCGACTCTTTTTTTTGCATCCAGTCTGCTATTGCTGTATCAGCATATTCTTTCTCCTGTGTCCAGAAAAGAAATTTCTTCTCTTCTTTTTTATAGTTCGTAAACAGTAACGTCCCGTCATCCAATGTAAAATAGAATTTAATCTGATTTTGAGTCTCATAGGCATCATCTGTACAGATCATTTTTGATACAGAGTCAAATGTTTCATCCTGTCGTAAAAAAGATTCTGCCTGTTCTTCGAGACCTTTTATTTCTTCTGCAGAAAAATAAGAATCCAGAACATTCATATTTTCAAATTGAATGTTTATCTGAGAACTTATCTTACCTTCTTCTGCTTTCTTTTTTTCTTTCTCTTCTTTTTCAATTTCTACTGCTTGTTTCTTCATCTCCTCTTTCTTTGATATCTTCTCAGAATTTTTCCTGAGAAGAAAAATTCCGCCAGTTAAAATTCCAACAAGCAAAATTAGTAGAATCACACTGATAAAAATTCTTTTTTTCATATTCTCCACCACTTTATTGTTGCAGATAATTATATCCTGTATTCACTGCCCTCACGACCCTTGAGTTCCATTCCGGATGACATCCTGCCGTTCCCGGATTAGCATGAGACGGATACCATGTACTCTTCTTCACAACAAACTCTACTACACATCTTCCATTGTCGTGTCCATATTGATTACATCCCGGATCACTTTGACTCTTAATATCTCCGATTACAGCGTGTATGATTTCTCCATTTTCCCTCTGAAAATCAATGTAGTCTCCCACCTGTCCATACAATGTTGTGCAAGCAATTACATATCTGCCATCAATAATTGCAAAACCTTCACTGTCATAATGCTCTCCACTTCGTTCACGTAGCTGATACTGTAAACTCGTTGGACTTGTTATCTTCTGCCACCCCATATAAGTATGATATGTTCCCATTTCTTCAGGAATTTCAATTGTTGTTCCTGCTGGATATTCTGGATTGCAATAACCTGTAATATAAGAGCTTTCAATCGCATAACTTCTCGAATGCACCGCATCAGAAGTATTTCCCTCAATCGTAATAACTCTTCCATTTTCTACATACTGCACAATTCCAATATGTTCATCCGAGCCAAATATAATAAAGTCTCCTGGCTGTGGAGTGTAGTTTCCTGAAACAGAATGAAAGCGTCCTTTTTCCTCGTAGAACCTGTGATAAGCTCTAACAGATGCAGCCTTTGGAACAATACCAGAATCTATAAAACCTGCTTCTTTCGCACACCACGAAACAAAGCTGGCACACCATGGAGTTACATTACCGTTCACAAAATCGCTTCCCACAACATAATTCCAATACTTTGCTCCACTTGTATTATTTTCTTCCTGCAATGCAATCTGTACAATTCTTTCTCCCCCTCCGGTTAAATCCGGAGTCGTAGTTATAGTTGCTATAATACTGATTAATATGGAAACAATCGCTACAATTGCTATAATGGGGATCAAAAAGGCAATTATCATCGACACCAATATTGTAAGAATTGAAAATATTGCTTGTATAATAACTGCAATCACTGATAACAGTACTGCTGTGATCGTTGCACCAACATATTTTATAACTCCCGGCATAGCATCCATCTCATGATTATCATTTCTGATATTCCTCATATTCGATTCCGCATTTCGAATCACCTGTTCACTTGCCATTGATTTCTCTTGCATATAGGCTTTAAATTTATCTGCTGCTTTTTTCCCTGCCATAACAACAGCTCCCCCTCCAGTTGTTGCCATACTTGATGCAGTTGTATTAGTTATATGTGTAGAATTGATCGTCGCTGATTCATTAATACCATGACTACCTGTTCCAAATTTTACTTGTGCTGAACTCTGTTTTAAATTTTCATCCGTATTCATTGCTTTATGAGCAATATTTTTTTTTGCATTTTCATCCTGTAAGTTATCGTGTTCATCTTGATTCCGTCCAAATCGCTTTTGAAGTTTCTTCCCTGAACTTCCATATGTATTAACTGCTGATAGTTCTTGAACGTAATGTAAATGTTTTGTATAAAGTGATGCTGTCTGCCTCTCTATTTCTTCACCCAAATTTTCATTATTTGATAACCACGATCTTGATTTTGAACTTTTCTCAGAAGCTTTTATTCCCTCTGCTATGTATCTGTTTTTCTGCGATTGAGATAGCTGATGCCATTTATGAATTTCCTTACTACTTAAAAATCTTGTCGGATCTACGATTGGATCTGTCTTATAGTCCGATTCATCAGGATCATTTCCCATGCTCAATGTCGTTAAGTGTTGTTTTGATGTTTTGATGGATTGATTTACAGTTCTTAATGCGAATGCTATTCCTTCAAAATTTTTTTCGCTTGTGTCAAAATGCATTCTATTCAACCTTTCTGTATTTGCCATTCACTTCCATTAGTTTTCCCTCTGACGCTAAGATCATGAGATAATTACGCCCTGTCTCAAAATCTACCTTCAGTAATTGTTGTACTTCTGCTTCTGAGATGTCCATAATATCTGCAATTTGAAGAATTAAAGTTTCCTCTTTTTCCCTTAACTTGTAAGATGATGCTGTTTCAGCAACATCTGCTTGTAAAACAATTTTTTCGTCCTCAAACGATAACTTCTTTTGCTCTCCCGCTTTTTCATGGAAGTTTGTATTATAACTTCTGTATAAAGCATTATTTTTACTGATCAATGCATCAAATAGCACTATCTTCTTGTTCCATACAATGACACCCTCACCAACTTTTCCTGCAGATAATGCCCTAAATTCTTTTGCACTAAACTCCTGGATAGCAGCAAGACTCTGTGCGTCAACACCACCCTGGTCAAGAAATACTTTATAGGAACAGTTCTGAAACAGCTCGATCAGTGTCTGATTCGATAATGCCGCAGTAACATTCTGCAGTGCCATCGTTACGATTCCACCAAATTTACGGAATGTAATAACTGCATTGTTTAACTGTCTTGCACTTCCTGGTTTCTTAGATACAACCTGTGTTTCATCAATCACAAGGTGTGTGGCTTTCTGGAAACGTTTATTATAATCCATACGAATCGAAAGATAATGAAGGATTGTAACCATAACCGCTTCCCAGTTATTCTCCGGTACATTCGACATTCCAAATCCGATCATACGGCGGTTCAGGCTTACATTTGATGCATGAGCTAACATATCACAACTTCCTATTGTATACTCTTCCAGACTGTTATAGATCACTCGAATCAGACTTGCATCATGTTCATTATCGACATTCTGTAATTCCTGATAAATTTCATCCCGCAGCCATAACAAAGTCGGTTGCTTTTTCAGCTTCTTCTGTTGGAATACTTTTTCAAACATTCGTTCTGTACATCTGCTGATTACAGAATCATGCTCCTGTGTTACATTGATATTTTTCATTCCTGCAGCACAAAGTGTCTTGGCGTATTCTGTTTGTGCTGCAACAAATCTCCTCTTAACGGCAATCGGTGAGCTGAATACTTCATCTGATACTTCAAACCCATTCAGAAAAATTCCACTCTTGGGTGTCAGATCAAAATAACTTCCATTGTACTCTTCTATAATATCCCGGAATTCATTCTGAGGATCAATAATCATAATGTCATCATCTGTTGCAAGCAACGTTTGTGAAACCTCTGTAAGTTTAATGAACATTGATTTTCCAGTACCTGAGAAACCTACAATAATTCCATGTGGATTCGGTAGCTTCTTTCGGTTTCCAACAATGAAATGTTTTGTGGTACGGTTGAGTCCCATCATCTGTCCACCTGCTTCAATTACATCCTGAGCAAAATACGGCTGAAATGCTACAAGGGAAGATGTCAGGAAAAATCTCATATAATCCACCTGTCTTCCTCCAATTGGCAGTGCTGTATTCCATGCTCTCAATTGTGTATAATCACAGGTTTCCAAAACAACACCTTCCCGCTTTCCAATTGCCTGCATTTCCTTCATACGCTCTGCAAGTTGCTCTTCACTATGTGCTGTTATTACAACTAACAAATTCAGGAAGAAGCCCTTTTCGTCATTCTCATCCAACTGGTCAATATAGGCTTCAATCTCATTCTTCTTTTTTTCTCTCGGATAAGATGCAGAAATTGTCGGAATTCCTGCATTTCTTTTCTGTTCAATTTCTTCCGTTATTGCTCTTTCATTATTTACCTGGGCATTGATCAGCTTATCATTCACCAGATCCGTTTCAACTGGAGCATAATCTAATGTAAGAAAAGACGGATAAGAAACATTTGAAAGAGATCGTACAAAACTGTCTGAATCAATTGCCTGCCGATATCTATGGCCAAAAAGGACTGTAACGTAAGTATCTCCCATCACCATAAAATTCGGATGTTGCCGGATACTTCTTGGCAAAATATCATTTTTCCAATCTTTTTGATGCTGCTTTTTATCGGATGGTAGATTAATATATTCCTGTTGTTCCGGGTGATCTGGACAAATTAATTTCTGAAGTGATTCCATTCTCTCATAAGCATTCAGCTTTTCGATACGACTTCCCCATCCGGAAAATGCTTCCATAATAGTTGTCTCTACTGCATTTAAGTAGACTCTGGCATTTATCTCATTATCAGCTCTTGCTGTTACAGTCAAATAACGTAACGTCGTTACATTCGGATTTGTTTCATCGAGCCTTTCATCTTGCCATTGTCGGATTCCCTTTGCAATGGTTGGATATTCCTCTTTGTTTTTTTCTGCCCTTATAGATTCCAGGAACTCTTCCATGCTTTGGTATTCATTTGCCAATGTAATTTTAAATTCCACATCCATGGAATTTAACCAAAACATCAAATTCGTTAAAAAGATTTTCTGTTCCCCTACATTTTTATTAATGTAATTGATATCTTCAAAAATATAACATCTATCATAAAGTGCCATTTTTTCTTTTGGCTCAATCTTAAAAATCCCATTTTCATATGCTTGATCAATCTGCAGCGATTGTTTTACATTTTTGGGAACCTTTGCAACCGGCATAGTTTTACTTTTTTTTGACAGAAACAAACTGTTTCCATTAAAAATTGACATTTATTTCTTCCCCCTCTTTCTCTTTGGTTCTTTGATTGTTTTTATATTCATAGAAAAAAGCCTATAAGATGAATGATTTCTTTCTTCCATCTCACAGGGCAGTTCTTTCGTTTGTAAATAAAACCAGATATTTTTCAAATACTCTGTCCAGGTATGTCCCTGATGCTTTACCATTACAAGATAAATAATAGGTGCCATAAAAGGAATTCCCGCATAAATAGCAATATTGATTGCAAGCCCCGTTATTTTCCATATTCCAAACGCAATTATTCCTGCTACAAATAATGCAATCCCCGCATACGCTAACTCTCTTGCAGTAAAGCCTTTCCACAATTCATTTTTATACTGTTCTTCAAAATCCTTATTTATATCTATTTTCATGAATTTCCCTCATCTTGTATCATCACAAATTAAATGTTTTATTCAGGAATGTCGGTGCTCCTTTTACCGAAACTGCCATTAGTATCATGTAAATCGTTGAATTTAATGCCTGTCCAAATCCGTCAAACATATTCAGGACACCACTATCTGTTACGAAAACAGAAACGCCCGCTGTGATTCTTCCTGTAATGGCTATTGCTAACGCAATAATCACAATTTCAAACGTATTAGATAAAAAGCTTTTCACCCATGCATAAGCAGTACCTTCAACTCCACGACTTCCTGTTATTGTTGGCATTGCAAGAGGGAATGTTACCACCAAAGTATATAGCTTTATATATCGACCATATAATGTAAGCAAAATTAAAAATGCACATACTAAAGCAACGATAAAATAGAAAAAGCCAAAAATCCAGTAAAATATTACTGAACCCACATCTACATCGTCTGTAAAAAAAGCTGGCGGTTCAACCATAACCGCCATGCCTGCCATTGCAGATGCCGCCTTAAATAACGTTTTAATGATTCGTAATCCACTTACCATCAATACATTTAAAATTACGATTTTAATGAATACTTCAATCATAAGTTCCAACGTCATATTTTCTTTAAAGTTTCCAACTGCCCTAAAAAATCCTATCATTATAAATAGATCCATACTCATTACACCAATAGCCAATGCCCAGGGATACAATTCTGTCTGTACATATTCCCATGTATCGACTGAGAATCCCTGTGGTGTTGTAGTCATAATCCCTGTACATACGGTCATGACAATATTCCATATTGCACTGGAGATCTGATAGAACGGACCGTACAATAAGTTACTATTAAGAAAATCTGGCAACCAATCTGGCATCTTTTTTCCTCCTTACGCTCCTACACTTGCTGTAATTACAGGGATCAACTGCGGTGTAATAACAGCAACAAGTCCTCCTGCTATACGCTTAAACGCCATAGACTGTGCTCCACCATCCTGCATATTCATGGACTGTGCCCACTCAAAGACTCCCCAAAGCAAATAGAGACTACCAATAGATGATACAATTGCTGCAATAAGCCCATAAATCGTATTAAATCCTGTCTGAATCACCTGGGTACCATTATTTTCATCAGCAAAAACCGGATAGCACATCTGCAGTGTAATTACCAGTGACATTACTACTGCAAGTATCATAAATGTTGTAATTTGTTTCCTATTCATTTTTATCATTTTCTTTCTCATCACCTAGTCCCTCCGATATGTAATACCTTTATAAAAATAAATACTAATACAAGTAACACAATTGCAAATGTTCCAAATCCTACCAATCCTTTCCAGACATCCGGAGCAAACATTGCAGCCAGAACGCCTGCGATAATACTTAATATAAAAGCTACTCCTACAACTAATTTTGTTTTCCAGTTACTTCTACCCATTTTATATTCTCCTTTTCTAAATCCGTATTTTCTTTACATGGAAGTCTTCTGACTTTCTGCATATCCTTCAGCAAAATTTCTGTAATAACGTGATTCGTATCATTATCTGATAAATACCGATAGAGTGCTGTTTCGTAGTCTCTATAATGGCTGTGCTTTAGATAATCTTTGGATGCACATATTCTTTTTGCTACTCTCCCTTTTGAATATCTCCCTAAAAGGATATCTAAGGTCTGATTGATGCTTTCTGTCTTTTCATATTCTCCCAACAGATCAATGTAAAATTGTTTTGGAAATTTTATCTTTCTAAACCGCTCTGCATACAGATACTTTTTGTGTCTCGTGGCAAAGAAAAAGACGATCGCTCCAACAAAGCAAATGCCTGCAAAACCGCCAAATATAATTCCTGTTCCCATGTATTGTAAAGCTGTCATATTTTTTCACCTACTTCTGACGGAAACAGTCACTGACTTCATGTACCTTCTTCATTAAGTTCTCTGGTATCATTGTGTTACTGAAATATCCTGATGCATAAACTCTGCTGTCATTCTCATCGAAATAAAACTTGACCCCAGGATGCTGCGTGTTTAACCGAATCAGTAGCCGATCTAACGCTCGACTCTTCTTCTTCGGCACTGAAATTTCAAAAGCAGCCGGCTGAGAGAACAAAAATACATAATCCAGGTTATTAATATTGGCATGAAGCTGTTCCCCTTCCTCAGAATGTCTGATTTCAGAAGAAATATATTTTACTTCACTTCCTGCTAAGTATTTCTGTAAAATTGGTGCTGTCAGTTCTTCAAACACCTCATCTTCCACATCTATTTCCTGTTCGGACTTTTTCTGACCAAATGTAGGAATATATTCTTCCTCTTCATCTGTACCGAAATTCAATACATCCTCTTCTCCCTGTTCTGATTCTACTGGTATTTCTTTTTCCTGTGAAATATTTGACACCAAATTCAATAAACGATTCTTTTCTGCTTCTACTTTCTGCATATTTTTCTGAAGCAGTTCATTTTTTTCTTCTAATTGTTGAACCTGTTTCTGATATACATCAATTTCTGCTTCTAAACCTTGCAGCTTTTCAACATCTTCCGTTCCTCCAAGTAACGATTCAAAGAATTTTGTTGATTCCGTTCCCGGTTTTCCATCTGCATCCAGAACTAAACCAAGCATATTTAATTTATGCTCATATTCCTCTTTTCTCTGATTTGCAAGGATCTCCGTGTTCTTGGCTTTCTCAATCTGTATTTGGAATTTTACTTCTATGGCATCTTTTTTTGCATTAAGATCTTCTTTCTCTATCTTTATCTGTTCCCGTTCCTTATCCATCTGCTTTTTTTCTTCACAGATCTGCTGATACCAACTCTGCTGATATTCTTCCTCTTTCCTTAATTCTTCCTGCTTTCTTTCCAACTCTTCTGCAGTTTTTTCCAACTCTCCCTTCTCTTTTTTAATCACTTCCATCAAGTTAGTTAATGCTATTTTCTGCTTCAAATAATCCTGCTCTCTCTGCTTAAAAAGCAGTTCCCGTTCCTTATATATTTCATTCAAATCTTGAAAAAACGGACTCTGATTTGTTTCATCCATCATATCCTATCCGCTCCTTTCCTATTTTTTCCAAGTGTATAACCACATACCCCGATGGAAACTACTGATATCCCAAGTAAAAATGATAAAATGAATAATTCATGTTCCTCTCCTGTTTTCGGCGGTATGTATTCTTGTGTGCTATTGTCCTGTATTACTTCCTTTTTATCCGTAGCTTTCTTTCTGTCATTTTCATATACAATGCACTGAATGCTTGTACTGTATTTTTTCTTCTTTTTATCATAGTAGGTATATTTAATCGGATAAATTCCAGCCACTGACGTATTTACAGATGTTACATCTACCTCTGCTTTTGTTACATTTTCATTGCCATGAATGTGATATATTTCATCCGGCAATGCACTCCCCTTTTCAATTCTGATATCCTCAAGATCTACTAACTCCGCTTTTTCAAGTTCTTCCTGTTTTATCTCTGTACCAGTTTTGAGCATAAAAAAAGCACCGAATCCACATCCGATACCTAATAAAAAGAGTGTTATTGTTATTAGTAGTCTCTTCATCCAACTTTGCTCCTTAAAGAACAACTTTTTCTTTGGTAACTTTGCAATTCACAACCAGACGATAAGGTGTCCGTGTATATCCGGTACAGGTTGCCAAGGTAAAGGTCTGTACCTCTTCCCCGTCTATTCTCCAATCATCCTGAAAAACCGCATCGTCCTTATAACAAGAATATACAGATACTATTGTAAGTCCTTTTGTCCGTTCCTGCGTATATACATAGATACTCTGTTCGTCTTCTTCATCAACTGTCAGCTCATCTAATCTGCCAAAAATCTGCCCCGACATCATATTGTGTCCAAAAAGACAGATGTGAGAATCTGATAACTTTTCATTTACATGAGCGAAAGTGAATACCGAACCTAAGATGCTGCGTGTCCCATCAAAACCTTTGTTTAAATATTCCGTGTCTGTCCTGCCACGCAGAATTGGCCCATCTACTCCAATCTTCGGAATATATAGCCATCCGATAATATCCGGATTGATTTCTTTTAATAAAGTAAAATCAATCTTTCGATCCATGGGACTGTCCGAATTCTCTTCCGGCTTCTGTGATACAACCGCTTTTTTTATGGCTTCATGACTTACCTTTGCATCCATAAACGGTTTATGTTCTCTGTATGCCAGGATTCCAAAGAATACCGCAAGCCCCAACAGGATTGCAATAATAAATCTGTATACCCTGTTTCTCATCTAACCTTTCCTCTTACGCATTCTGATCATGCATACTACAGCACCGAGAACGCAGATTCCTGCCGCACCTGCATATTTCCATGTGCTGTCTTCTAAGTTTGTCTGCGGTGCGACATTATTTTCCTTATCCGGTTTTTCCGTGTGTTTCGGTGTGATCACAACATCATAAAGCATATCCTCATCTGAATCACTCCATGTCGGAATTGCAATTAATGATGGATCTACTGTATCATAGGTTTCTGAATCCTCTACATAAATAAGATATACTCCGACTTCCAGGTTATTAAATGTTACTATCCCGGATGCATCTGTCATATCCATAGTGGCATTGTTCCCACTTTCTGCCACCAGCTTCTCTGCGGCATCTTTCAGGTCATTGGAAGTCTCTATTGCATTTAAGTCTACCTCTACATGTTCATATTCCTCTATAAGGACATATTCCCCTTGTACAATGTCTGCCACTTTCTGACAGCTGATCTTGATATTGCTCTTCTCTGTGCCGGCTTTTCCGTCTGTCAGTTCCACCTGGATACTTCCTGTCCTTGCTTTATCAACCTGTTCCAATTCCGTACTGTCTGGCAATACCTGTTCTCCTGCCGAACCAATCATCTCATCCATAACCAGATCACTATCTGTTATTGTTGTATCTGCCGCATATACAGTTGAAGTTCCAAGAGCAGCCATGGCACACACTACAGTCAGTATATGTTTATATTTTACCATCTTCATAGGTCTCCCTTCTGTTCCAAAGATATAGTCCAATTGCTATTGCAGCAAGCAGAAATGGCAGGAAAAAGAAAATAAGTTCCCGGATCGATGGAAGTTCCTGTTTGATTGAATCATGTTCTGCTTTCTTATATTCCACCCGTTTTCCTGTCACCAGTAACCGTTGGGTGTTAATTCCATATGGCGTACAAGTCACAAGCGTCACCAGATCCTCTCCGGCTTCTATCTGCAGGCTGGACACATCTTCCGGATCTACAACCTGGATCTTGCATACTTTATATGCAAGTGTCTCACCACCGATCCGTAGGAAGAACAAATCTCCCTTTTTCATTTCATCCAAACGGATCAACAGTTTTGAACTTGGTAATCCCCTGTGTCCGGTCAGGACACAATGTGTATTTTCTCCACCGATCGGCAGGCTTGTCCCCTGCAGATGTCCAACTCCATTCGAGAGTACCGCATCATCTGTTCCATGATAGATAGGAAGTTCCACATTAATCTTCGGAATATCAAGACTTCCCATTGTCCCATTCCCGGAAATGTCCAGCTGATTCTGATAGCTTTCATCGCTCAGGATCTCTGTATCGGAATTATCTACGATTGCTCCTCCTGTCTGATACAGCATATCATTATATGCCCTTGCATTTTCCATGATTTCCTTAAGCTTTGTATCATCCTTTTTGCTCACTGCATTTTGGTAGGTAGCAACGGCATCTGATTGATGCCGCTGCTCGATTACATTCCAGATAATTGGCAGACAACAGAGTGCGAATCCGATCACGAATAAGACTCCCATGCCCAATTTTTTTCTCATGTAATCTCCTTTCCTTTTCTACTTAGATCTCGTCCTCTTTCTTGCGTCCTTTCATAATTGAAAGGCTCATAAGAACAACACCTGCTCCAAGCATGATCACTACCGTAGATGTACCTGTAATTGGAAGTTTCTTTCCAACCTGATTCACGATTGTGATGTTTGCAGATCCCTCTTCTACGTTTGTTGTCAATGTTTTGTCCTCTGACTTGCTCAGTCCGTTATAGAAGGTTTTGATATTTGCCTTTGCATCAAGTGCTGTAAGAGTCTTATCTGTTGCACCGTCGCCTTTTACATAGTTATCTCTCTCTGTTGTGAAGGTTGCTTATAACTCCAGTTTGATAGGATCTTTTAATAAACGGTATCCATCCGGAGCATCTGTCTCCTTCAGATAGTATGTTCCGCTGTCCAGTCCATAAATATTAAATGTACCATCCGTATCGGATACCATTTCTACTGCTGTATCTGGTTTTGTTCCACCTGTATGATCTGTTCCACCCACAGAGTCACGGTTGATTACAATATAACCATCCTGTCCGACTTTTACATATACTTCATTCTTGCAGTCAGCATCACTGTAAAGGCGGAATTTAGCTCCATCCAGTACTTTGTCATGGTCATTGGTTTTAATCGCATTTAAGCGATAAGTGAAGCACACAACAGTATCCCACGGTGTATACCCTGTTTTTCCTTCCCCGGCTGAATCTGCATCATTCGAGAATTCAAGGCGTACATCATTCTCAAAACCAGGGCGTCCTGTATTTTCTGCCGCCTTATCATTCAATGTTGCATTGTATGTAACTGTTACTGTCTGACCATAGGTGTTTTCTTTCCGGTTATCTATTTCATCAAATTCCCGATCTACGATTGCTTTCAGATCTGAAATTGCAATCATAAAGCTATCTCCATTTCCCGGATTCTCTGTAACAGCAAACTCTGTATTACTAAGGGTATATGTTTTTTCCTTTTCATCCACTGTCCCGGAGATTTCAATCTTCACGCTGTTTTTGTTGAATGTCAGTGCATCACTCATTATGTCATGCCATGCATAGTAATAAGTATCATATCCGTTGATGTCAGGCACATTAGATGTGTACTTGTATGGAACAGTCTGTCCAATCTCATAGTCTCCAATGTCATTCCATCTGTTTACATCTGTGATATTGGCATTTGCATCATCTTCCTGGATTTTCTTTGTAACACTTGGATAATCAGACTTAATCTTGATCTGTGCTTCCGGGTTTGCTGTGTTGACCATGCAAAGAGAAGATGCTGAATGTGTTCCCTCTACATTAGATACTTCATCGATGACATAGTAGCCATACTGCAATCCATCCAGACGAATCGAATTATCGGAACGTACATTTTTTACATTGACAACTTCCGGTGCTTCATTCAATGTTGTCATCTCATCTCTCAGGTCTTCGATGAAATAGCGGAAATCACTATAACGGCTTTCTAATGTCTGATCTGTCGTAGCTCCTTCTAGCGGATAATTATTTAAAGACTGGATATAGTCAATTACCTGATACTCTGTAACGTCAGCCGCTGAAGTAGTTGTTCCTTTCTTTGTAAGTGCTTTTGCGACAACGTTCTTTAGAGCCTGTTCATAGGCTGGATTAAATGTATAGTTGATGGATTCTCCACCTTTTGCATTCTCTGCGTCGAACAGCTTATAGACATTAAACTGTTTTCCTACAAGCGTCTGTCCATCATTTCCAGTGATATCAATATGTGCCTGTCCATTTCCCATTGTAGCAACACCTTTCACTGTACTATAGGTCGTTCCCTCTGCCGCATATACTACAGCAGCCATTCCGTTCTGAAACACTGGCATTGGGATGGAGCTGATTGCACCTGTTAATACAAGCGTTCCTGTCAACATAAGTGCTGCTCGTTTCTTATTATATTTTCCCATTATCCTTCTCCTCCATAGTTCCTTTCCTAATCTGACGGATAATTACAGTAACCATGCAAATAACACCGATCAACAAAAGTATCAATGTTGAATGCGTTCCCGTTTCTGGCATCTTCACTCCTGTCTGATTTACTACCTTCAGATTTACAATTCTTTCATGTGCCGTTCCTTCAATTGCATAATCACCGGAATCCTTGGTATGAAGTTCTCCATTTACATAATACTCGAACTGTCTCTTGTCATTGAACTTTGTAAAAAATTCATAGACATAATCATTTCCATTGATGTCTTTTGGAATTCGATATCCCTGTGGAGCTTTTGTTTCTTTGATGTAATACTTTTTCTCAACCTCAAACGGTTTTATTTCTGCAATTCCCGCATCATCTGTAGCAACTGAAAAAAGCTCTTTCGTACAGTCCTTATCTTCATAAACGGTAAATTCTGCACCTTCCAGTGCTACATCCTTTTCATTGGCTTTAAGTACTTTAAGCGTATACGGTGCCAATGTATCCTCTACACTTAAGGATGCTGTACCATCTGCTTCAACTTTGAACTGCATGGAATTACCTGTAGCAGTGTTGGAGTCTATGGTGATTGTATTATCTTCTGCTACGGTAAAGGTTACAACTCCATCATTTACTATGTACTCATCCGGTACAGAGACCTCACGAATAGTATGCTGTCCGTATCCAAGTCCTTTGAACTTACAAGCTCCTTTTTCGTCAGTTGTCACTGTCTCGGTTGTTCCATCCGGTTTCGTGTGTTCAAATACTGCACCTTCAATTACATAATCTTTCCCTTTTTCTTTCTTCACGATGTTCAAATCAAGAGACTGCTCCGGGATTTCTGGCTCGTTGTAGGTATAGACAAAATCCGAACCATCGTTACTACTCGTAATCTTTACAACATAGACCTCCGAATTGATCAAGTAACCTTCCGGAGCTTGAGTTTCTTGGATAGTAAGTGTACCAATTGGCAAACTCGGATTTTTTGTTGGTGATAAATATAATTCATCGCCAGACTCTAAATATTTCTCTTCATAATAACAAAATCCATCTTCGTTTGTTCTAAATACCCAGGTTCTATCAGCAGTCTTTCCATCTGCCGCAGGATCTGAATCTGACTGGACTCCCGCATAGAATTTAGCTGTAAACAATGCACCTTCCAACGACAATGAACCTTCCGGTTTATTCTGATTCGTTTCCTTATCTACTTTTCCAAGTAGGACACCGACCGGGTCTAATGTTGGCTTATCAGATACTTTTAATGTATAAGTTTCATTTGGCTTTATCGTTATTGTATAGGCTGTCTTATCCAATGCATAACCTTTTGGAGCTGTTGTTTCCCTTACATAATACGTCCCAGCATTTAAGGTGAGTGTGTTGGACTCACCATTCTCATCTGTAGTTAAGACACCTACTTTGGACGCACCCGATAGTGACGAATCACTATATACACCATATTCAGCACCTTTCAGAGAATAGCAATCATTTCCATTTGTTACATCTGGCATAGAAGATGTCTTTAGTAGTTTGACTGCACTCGATTGGAGCGTATTGGTAAGAGTACCAACCCTTCCTGCTTCATATGATCCTTTCCACACCATTTTCCCCGTGTAACCTGGCACTGCCTCTTCTTCTGCTGTATAGTTATATGTCGTTGTTCCATCATTACGGAGCAGATTATTCCAAGTGACCTTCCAATTATCATTTTTCGTAATATAGGCAGAACCAACAAGTGTTTTTGTTGAATTTTTATTTGTCCAACGGTACAGGTTAATCTTTACACGAGATGGACGCAGATTGTATTTATTATTTTGATCATCCCAGGCTTTTTGCACTGTCAGATTTGTATAAGTCTTTGGAGTATATATTGAATACATTAATCTCTGTGTCGAACCATTATTCGTTGTCACCCGGTATACTTTGAATCCATCCGGAACATATGCTTTTTGCTCCGCTTTATATATGAGTTGTGACATTCCTATTGTTTCAGCACCTGCTGAATGTGGACCACCCATCCCAGTGGATGACAGACCTCTCACATAGTAGCTAAGTGCTAAAGAAGTTGCTACACAGCTTCGATTTAAGTCACTACTAAATATATTAGCTGGTCCATTATATCCATAATACATAATCGTTCTAAGATTTTGATCTGTAATCAGTTCGGGTGTCCCGGTTGGAGATCCCGCTACTGGTGTACCTCGATCATGTTCACAGCATATAGCTGTCACTCCATCAACCTGAAAATAACCAACGACTGTGTTACCATATGTTACCTTTTGATATTTTGTTACCGTTAATGGCATGATACCATTATTAAGATCAACAGATTTAATCAGTGGTGCAACTCCCTGTTGGGACAACTCCAAATCCGTTTTATCCGCATAATAATCTTCTGAAAGATATCCGTCTCCATCAATCCATTTTTCCACTTTTAATTCTTTAGCAAGCTGTATTCTCTCTTGCCTGGTAGAAGCTTGTTTTGTGGGGATTTCATCATCTTTGGCATACGCCACACTTGAAACGAATGAAGTAATCAGCAATATGGACGCCAATACAAACGATATGATCCGACCACTCTTTTTCATTTTTTGTTTCATTTTTCCTTCCCTTCTTAAAGTTTTATGAACCTTATTCTTTTCCTCCTTCCCTCATTGTTCGCCATATAAAACATTTCTCCCATGGAGGACTTCTGGAACATCTTCCCATACTCATTTTTCACTTCCTTTTAAATTAAGGTACAAAAAAAGAACCACCTTCCGATGATTCTTTTTTTGTACCAAATTTCGATACGAGTTCTCTTTTATTTTCTTGCTCCACAGGAACACACATATCCATCAACGACTGTTTCATCATATACCGCACTGTCCTGCACCCACTTGGTTCCATAGACCGCATCATGATGTACCGTTTTTGTAACTGGTCGTGTGCCATATTCTGTATGATGTCCACCACCTTCACCTTTGATTGCATGTTGATATGCATGACCACCTGGATCTGCTGTACAATCTGCACCACATACGTTACAGCAATCCCATGCATAATTTTCATATGTAGTCACCTGCTCATCATAGGCTGCCTGTACAACATACTGTTCGTTGTGTCCAGTCGCATCATGATGTACCGTATGTGTCTGTGCAACGTAATTGTGCTGATGTGCTGGTTTCGTCTCTGTCTGACTGGAATTTCCTTTATTATTCGTACTTGATGAAGGTTTTGAAGTAGAAGGCTTTGTTGTAGATGTTGATGGTTTTGTTGTCTCCTGCTTCTTATTGGAAGAGGAACTGGTTGTTTTTGTTGTCTTCGTAGAAGTATCTTTTTTTGAATTACTCTTCTTGGAAGCGTTTTCCTTTGAATCACTTTTCTTCGACTCATCCTTCTTTGATTCTTCTTTCTTGGATTCCTCTTTTACAGAATCACTCTTCTTTGATGTTTCTTTCTCCTTCGTAGTCTCGGAAACAACCTTCTTATCCTCTTTCACGTCTTCCTTGCTTTCATCTTTCATATCTGTAGATTTCTTATCTACTGTTGTTGTCTGAGTTTTTTTACTTTCTTTTTGATCTGTATTGCTTCCTCCACAGCCAGCTAAAGAGGTTGATAATACCATCACAGCCAGCATAACTGCTACTAATTTTCTTCTCATATTATTTTCTCCTCACAAATTATTCTGTACCGAATTTCGGTACAACATTATTTACAAATACTCTCCTTTTTCTTGTTATATTGTGCCAATATCATACGTGTGATCTCATTATCTCCGTACTCATTGTCTGGATGGAAGATGCTAAGTAAGGTTTTCTTACGTTTCGACAGGCTTTCCATAGAATCGCAGTTCTTAAAAAGATCCATTGCTGCACTTGCATCTTTCGCTTGTCTTAACTCGAATTCGATCTGATCACACAGTAACTGGTAGTGGTCTCTTTCTTCCTCCAATTGTTTCACACGTTCTTCTAATTTCCCAGTTTCTGTAGAAGCAAATTGTTCTTTTAACTGTTCAATTTCTTTTCGACTTTCTGAATAATTATCTTCCCAAAAGTCAATATATTTCTTTGAAATTTTTAGCTCATGTTTTAAATAGCTTATTTCCTCTTGTGCCTGTTCCAGTTCTTGATGTAATTGCATATTTTCTGACATCCGATTGATATTTTCATTACATCTTCTAACCTTTTCATTTTCCAGACAATCAATCCGGCTTTTTAATTCCGCTATAACCTGATCCTTTGACAAAAACCGCTCATTCGTCACATGACTTCCCATGTATAGATTCGTCATAATCATATATTTCATCCCCCTTTAACGGGCTATCCATAGATGATCTCACTCTTAACAAGTTCTTCAGCCTGATGTCTGATCTGATTCATGTGTCTTGTCCAAGCCATCCCATCCTTTGCCTTATCTGGTGCAGGATCTTTCTCCAGAAGCTGTTCTTCCAGAACATCCATTCTCTCATCTGCACTCTTCTGGATTTCTATCAGATGCTGATTTAATTCATCCATCAAAAGCATTGAGGAATATACTGCCGGTTTACGTTCCTGCAGATATCTTTTTCTCATCATTCCCCATCTTCCAATATATCCGTCTACTTCCTCCAATGCCAAGTTCGGCAGGAGGAATTCACCTACCTGAATATATTCTAACTTCGGGATTCCGTCTTCATCATATTCTATACTATTATTTTTCTTCTCCTCCATACTCTTTTCCTTCCCGTCCAATTTGAATCAACTGTTGTTTATCTACTTTTACTAATTATAGTATATCAGATTGTCTTTTCTCTTTCTAGGTTACTTTAGGTACACTTTTTCCAGCTATTTTATTCCTCATAAATAGTTATGCATAAAATCATCTCTCAGAAGATAGATTGAATTTATGGCACATAAAATAAAGAATGGATACAGAATTAATATACTGGATTGCAATATTGCCTGAAAATACGCATAGTTGACAGCTTTTTCATGTTTTACGAGTGTATAAAATTAGACTTCCTATCCCTATTTTCTACCTATGCATTAGACTTGCATTTCGTGTCCATTTCAGAAAATACTATTATTTTGGACTATCTAAAAATTTTCTACATACTTTTTAGACTGAACATTATCGTAAAAAAATAAGGTTCTCCGGAAAAACTCTAAAATATTCCTGATATGCCCCTGTTTTTCCCATTATCTCCATTTTGTTACCTATCCGCCATATATTTTCTCTACCACATTGCTGTTTTTTTGTACCTCAAATAAACCATGAATGAAATATTCATAGTCATTTATCCAATTTCAATGCATGTCTGAGCATTTTATGAAAATATTTGATATCAAACAGAATGCTTTCCTCTGCCTGGCTATGTAACACTGCACTAAATACTTCGATTACATCCCTGCCCATCTGCTTAATAACAGAATGATACTGATAAATCAGTTTTCCAAGATCCAAAGCATCTTCATTCCGTTTTCGGGCAAACTGCTCACGACGTAATAATACCCTACCAACGTATTCACGCTGCTGATCTGCCGCTGTATTATCAATAATATAGGTCGTTCTTTTTCCCTGAGCAGACCGTTTCGGCTTTTCAAACAGTTTACCACCCAAAAATTTTATATAGTATTTTCCTTCTTTTATACGAACAGCAAAATATTTACGCAGTGTACACAGATACATTTGAATCACACGTTTGGTTACATGCAAGGCCTTACAGTATTTATTATAAAATTCTTCTACCCTGATCACACGTATTCCCCTATTTAATGCGGTTGAACGCATCAGATCAAGCAGCATATATTTTTCATGTGCTTTCATCCCGAAAAATTCTTTACTCTGAAAAATAACTTTATTGAGATCAATATAATCTGGCTTTTCCTGTTTTGAATATACAGGATTATTGATCCAGATATCAAAATCCCCCTTTACATTCTGGGCATAAGTAAGCAGTTTTTTCTCACTTAAAGAACGCAGTACATTATAGAATGTCTGCTTGCTCTTAAAGCCTAACAGCTTCATGAAATATCTATAATATGCTCCAATAACCTGTCCCTGGTCATCCTGATAGCGTACGCATTGGAGAAAAATATTCATTTCTGTTCTGCTGACATTATTTAATTTTAATAATGTTTCATATGCAAGCTGCATTATTTTTCTCCTTCCGTACCTATTTCATGTACCGAATTTCGGTACATGATGAATTAATGTTCTTTATTTTTCTTTTTCGCCCCTACATAACTACCACTTTTTAATGAAATGGCAACTCATCATCGATACCATCTGGGATATTCATAAATCCATCACCTTCATCCGGCGTTGTTCCTGCCGAGGTCTGATACTGGTAATTTGCTCTATTAGCATCGCTTTCTGCTCTACTCTCTGCAAATTCCTGTTCCTCCACGATTACTTCTGTTGTATATACTTTCACACCATCTTTATTCGTGTAACTTCCTGTCTGGATACGTCCGGAAACAGAGATACGCATTCCCTGACGAAAATACTTCTCTGCGAACTCAGCAGAACGTCCAAATACAACACATGGTATAAAATCCGCTGTCGGTTCGCCATCTCTCTTGAATCTGCGGTCTACAGCAACTGTATATCTTGCAACTGCTGTGGGATTCTCGCTCTGGGAATATCTTACTTCCGGATCTCTTGTCAGCCTTCCTACTAAAATTGCTTTATTCATACATTTCTCCCTTCTGTACCGAAATTCGGTACGCACACTACTTTTTGTTCCTCTATTTCCTGACATTCTCGTACTTCTCCATCCTTATATTCTACACAGATTATATCGCCCTTATTGTCCATAATTTTTGCAGTGTCCTTTCCTGTATACTCCACCCGTAAACAACCTTTAACAAAAGTATCATCTATCCATTGTTTGATATGAAACTGTTCCACTGTCTGTGGTCTTCTATCCTTATTTTTTAGAAGAAGTTCCTCTTTTTCCTCTACCCACTTCTTAATGCGTTCGATTTCTTCATCCATATTCGGCTCTTCCTCTGGCTCCCAGTCTTCTCTCATGGATTCCAGTTCTTCCGTCCATTCCCTTAAATCGTCGTGATAGGACTGTAGATCTTCTTTCAAAGCTGCCACATATTCATCCACATTTGAATAACAAGGCTTCGTAAATGCTGAATCTGAAAATATGTGTTTCCATACATCGCTTGGCTCTTCTATCTCTTTCTCGATACTTCGGATATTTTCTTTTGCTGTCTCTATCTCATTCATTGCTAACAGATAATGTTCCGGACCATCCTCCCAGTCAAGAAGAAGATGATTTAATAGTGTTTTCTCTGGAAACATTCCAAACCAGCAACACTTGAACCACTGCTCTGCAAGATCTCTTTCATCGCTTCCGTTGGAGTGAGTACCGCAGACTAAATCTCCGATAAAATTCCCAATCAGCTGTCCAACAGTCAAATTATGCTCTCCACAAATATGTACCAATTTTTCGCAGTCTGTATCCGACAATTTCACTGTAATCGTTCTCTCTGTTATCGTTTCGATTTCTTTTTTCTGCTGTTCACCGTAACTCATTATCCCATCCTCCTTCACTGGCGTACCGAAATTCGGTACATCTATACTTCATATAATTTTTTGCTTCACCGGTGGCAGAAATCTTACTGATTTTGCCACCGTCAACAACACATACGTGCATAGATATGGCAATTGCATCATATCTATACACAGTCCACCTCGTGTCTTTGAGACCACGGACGCTACCAATTTCTTCAGCAGCTCCGCAAGGTGGTATATTTTTTATTCCTCTTCTTGATCGTTGTTACCAAGATCCCTATTTATAGATGTTAAAAGGCTGATTCCTACAAACAAGGCACTTCCATATACTCCGATCTGAAGAACCAGACTCCATGGAGCATCCGGCAGGTTATCTGCCAGACGTCCCAGAGCTAATAACCCAAGAAATAATATGAAATTCTTTAATAATTTTTTTACTTTCCTGTTCATCTGCTCCTCCCTTTAACAAAAAATCGGTATCATTTCCAGATTTAAGAAAGAATATCCTTTTTCAATGCCGGATTCCTGCTTATTTATGTATGTGATCGTAAACTCAATTGCTTCTGTTTCAGATCCATCTTCTCCAATCGCATAGATTTCGACCAATTCTGCTTCTTTGTAATCATCTTTAGTAAAAACACCTCTCTGCTGACCCGAAAGCAAGCGGTTGTATGTCTCATAAGATACCTGCAGCTCTCTTTTCTCATAAGTCGATTTTTTCTTATCTTTTCTTTCTTGAACCGCTACTTGATATGCAGGAATCACTTCTTCTACAAGTTTCAGAAATCGATTCCATGTGATTTCCTTTTCATTTATGATGATTGTTTTCGGAGTACATTCAATGTCAATACGACTGTTACTTATTCCTGCATGTCTCTTCCCCAATTTTTGGATCAACTTCTTACTTGTCTCTTTCCGATCCGGACAATCATATTCTTTCATACCAAGTTCATCGTATGCCGTAAGGATTTCATTGGATGTTGGTTCCAGGACTTCTTTTTTATATTTTTTTAATGCCTTATCCGTTTTACAGCCTATTGCTAGTGCCTGGTTCTGTTTCTCCTCAGGCATACTTGCCAGAGTTACAGCTGCGGATTTATCAATCTCACCTTTTTCAAATGCTTCCATTGCTGTGTCTCCCAGGTTCTTAGATATAGACAGATATTCACCAACCGTAGACTTACTCAAATTGTATTTTTTTGCAAGACGATCTACCATTCGACCACCCTGAATTTCCGGAAATTCATCCGGATAGTTATTGATCAGATACTGCATCCGCTCTAATTTATGCATGGTTTCATAGGGCGTTTCTTCATGGTGGCAATTCGTGCTATAAACCTGGAATTCTGCTCGCACATCACTAATATTCTGTTCGAAGCAAGGCAGGAACTCGAATTCCTTTTTCCCTCTTTCTTCTACTAACAACTTACACGCAGCACATCTTTTATGTCCGGCAATAATTTGATACTCATCAGAATCCAGTTTTTTCACCAGAAGATCCTGAAGAACCATTCCACTTGCTTCAATAAGATCTGCAAGACCTTCAATTTCCTCTATGTCCTTTGTGTCACAATACTGCTTTTCATTTCTTGTAAGTTTTGTATAATGAATCCACTTTGTAATTCTTTTTGGATGAGCAGTCTTTTTGACTTCTTCTTTTGAAAATACGTTTGATATCTTAGCCATGATTCTTTCGCCCCCTTTATGCTTCCATCAATTCCTTCGCCAGTTCCAGATAATCCTGTGCCACACTGCTTAATCTTCTATGCTTTAACACAGGCTTGTATAAGTTCAGGGCATTATCTACAACTGCTGAACGACTCACGCAAGTATCAAGAATCGGATAATCATGCTTTCCAATCAAATCTGCCATCGTTTCTCTTTGTGCCTTTCCATTGGCAACCATATTGGCACAGATCTTCCATTCCATCTTCTCATCTGCATATTCATTTACGAACTGTTCCACCAATGCCAGGTTGTCTCGACAGTAATTATCAAACTTAATCGGTGTCAGCATAATATCGGCAACATGGAATGCATTCTTTGTCAGGCTGTCAAAGACCGGTCTGGTATCTATAATGCAATAGTCATATTCCTTTTTCAGATTTACAAATGCATCCTTTAACTGATATTCTCCTGGACAATTTTCCTGTGCTGAACCACGGATAATATCAATCTTTTCATATTTTGTTCGATAAATGCAATGATTGATTGCTGTAGGATCTGCAAGTACATCCTGCACTGTTTTTCCAGTACAGTTTACTTTGGCAAAAAATCTAGTACTATTACACTGAGGATCTAAATCGATTAACAGCACCTTTTCTCCAAGTGACATTAGACTATAAGATAAGTTAATAGAAGTTGTTGTTTTTCCAACTCCGCCTTTCAGATTAGCAATTGCTATTGTTTTCATTTTTTCTCCTTTTCCGTACCGAAATTCGGTACAAATGTATGTGTTGTGTTAATTTTTATATAAAACAGTTTTTACTGCTTATATCAGTATGAAAAATATTCTTCTGCGGTAATGTATATGATATCATCCTGAATCTGAAGAATCTTCTGGTAATCATAGCACCATCTCCATACATACCTTATTTCCCAATCAAATGTGCAGCCTTCTGTATGATGATATTCAGGATCATTTATGTAGTCCTCCCACAAATTTTTAAATTCATGCTGCATCTCTGTAAGAAGCTTTCGATTCTCTTCAATTACTTCGCTATAATGGTATTCAAATTCTTCCTTGGTTTGATAGACTGATACTCCATCTCTATTTTTTATTGATTGCCACGAATATGGTTTATCTTCCAAATCACTATATAGGATACCTGTCTCCATTTCCTTTTCCTGACAGTCAATCGCCTTTTTCGTATCTTCTATATCCGTTACCATATCAACAAGATCTCTTTCCGTGTAATTATCTAATAGATATTGTACAAAGCTCGCTTTTTCACCACAGATGAAACTTGCTTCCCACTTCCATCTCTGTTCCATTATGTCTCCTTCTCCTGATCACTGCTTTTGACTTTCATTTCCTCATATTCCTCTGCATCCGGACCTTCCCCATATATTTCTGCACAAAGTTTAGAATTTGGGAAAAGAAACATACATTCACCCTCTGTTATGCTACACTCCCATCCATGATATTCATCTGTCCTTATTGCACATTTACAAGCCATTTTTTTCATCCTTTCTGTATCGAAATTCTGTACATTACTTCTTTTCTACAAAATACTGATCCATGATTTCATTATCCAATTTTTCAAACTTATCAATATCATCTGCCTTGCACTCTACTCCAAGATGGTACTTGCCCCAAAAACGGTCTAATGTTATTTTTACTAATTCATTTTGCTGGTTAAAGAATCTAAGCGAATACGCTCCTTTATATCGATCATAAATGATCTGATTCATCTTTGGCATTTTATATGTACAATAGTTCTGTGCAAGCCTTATCAACCTGGATTTATTTATTTGATATTTTTTTGATGTTTTCAGATCTGATACCATACATTCCATAATTACTGCTGTTAACTCATCCATCTTTTTCTCCATTTCCGATATTCAAAATATCTGTCAAGGTCATTTGTTGGTACTCTTCATTTCCTGGCTTTATTTCTTTATTAATAATCTTTTTGTGTCTGCTCACGATTTGTGCATTCGTCAGATCACTTTCATAGAGCTGCTGTATATCTCTAATCGCCTGTTTTCGCTTTTCCTCAAACCGTCTGTGATTAAGTCCTGTCTCTTCTTCTACAGCTTTATATAATTTCCCTTGCACGTATAATTGGTAAATTATATTGTATTCATCGCCTGACAGAGACTGGAAACATAAATACAATCGATGGATTCCTCTTGCACTTGCTATAAGAGTCAACATCTCATCAGTCAGTTCTCTTTCCTGCGTTTTCACCAACCTCTGATAATTTAAATATACATCTGCCAAATCTTTATGGATTCCACTTCCACTCCCAGTCGCAGACAAATCTATTTTGGGATAAGATGCCATTTCTAAGGATTGCTGTTCTACTTCATCAATCTTTTTTCGTATATCAATCACTTGATTATGTATCTGCTGGGTGAGTTCATTGTGATGTCTGAGTACTTCTTTGATTTTTTCGCTGTCTACTTTCATCATATTGCTTTCCACTGACATCTGACTCCTCCCTTCTTCCTGTACCGAAATTCGGTACATTACTCTGATTTTATAGAAAAATGAATTTAACCCCTTTACAAATGCTTTATTTTTTGTATAATAAAAATGAACAGGGATTTTTCAATAGCATGAGATAATTCCTAAAAGAACACGCTTTGGTCGGGGTGTTCTTTTTTTATTATTTTTTTACGAGTTCTTTATGAATTTCATCATAATATTTTTCAACTCGTTCTATCGGGAAACCAGTTGCTATTTTTACATCAAGTATGTCTGCCTGTGGATTTATATCCAAACATGTCCGTATAATTCTTTTATATTCTTTCTCCTTACTCTCCATACGTGTCTTCAGAGCCAACTTTTTAGCTGTCTGCTGATTCTCTTTTGCTTTTAAGGCATCCTTTTGAGCTTCCTCTGCTGAATACTCACCTGAGCATCTTTTAATCTCTCTTCTGACAGATAGATCACTCTTATCAAAATATTCTGCGATCTCCCATACAGTTTTTCCTTCCTTTATCATGTGTTCAATTTCTATTCTATCTTCATAAGTAAACCATTTTCCTTTCGAGGTGTTGATACCATTGCCATAACGGTCTCTTTTTTTACTATCTGCATCCATCTGAGCTTCATCAGCAGAATATTTTCCTAAAGGGCATCTCCTCAGTTCTCGATAAATTGTCGAATAAGTTTTATCAATTGTATCTGCAATCTCTTGACTTGATGCTCCAAATTTGCACATTTTTTCTATAATTTTTCTGTCATCATATGTCAAAGGTTTATATGTAGGCATTACCTGGATTCCTCCTTTCCGCTCAACCACGGGATTTTCTGAAAATAAAATAAGTGCACGAAGAACTTTTTATTTGTTCTTCATGCACTTATTTTATCATTTACAATCCATAATCTTCATAAGCAAATGCAATATTACCAAAATAATTGGAGATCACCC